>ULNM01009344.1_pt1 | contig 30780 bp, 44 predicted proteins | sample 1951921 | NCBI WGS metagenome assembly ULNM01 (sample SAMEA4835577, study PRJEB28245) | human gut metagenome | biome: gut microbiome; material: fecal sample | place: Denmark | collected 2008
GCCGGTGTGCGACACCGAACGTCGGTGTTGGCGGCCATGTGTGGAGGCGGTTCGAATCCTATCGCGGCCATGTTGGGATGCTGTTGTTTCGGCGTCGTCCCAACGGTTTCGAAGCGTCGCACCACTGCTGCGACCATGTTGGGTGGGCTGGTTTGGCGGAATCCGCGTCTCTCGGCCAAATGGCATGTTGGTGGCTTGGTTTTAGCGGATTTCCAACGCTGAGCCTGTGGATAACTCAAGTTAGGGGTAATAAATTCTGTGATGGAATTGTGAAGATGCTTCGGGCTGAGATGCGAATGTGACGAAAATCACAGTCGAATTCGATAAATTCGAGACCAATAGTCATAGCAAGTCCTTGACTTCTGGCGTGTCATGGTGTATTTCGCGCGCGCACGAGGCTGACCCCTCCCAAAGCCCAATAAATGTAGTGTGTAAGTGTAGTTATATATGGTGGTGGTGGTGGTGGTGGTGGCCTCTATATATATAAGAGGCGCGCATGCGCACACACGCGCGCGTATACACCACTACCAGCATGGTTGTCAAATCGTGTCGCGAAAAAGGGCAAAAAAAAACCCTAGAACACTCACCTACGCATCCTACGGAGCACAAGTCGTGTGGAAACCGAATGATTTCCGACACACCGTAGTTGCGAACTCTTGGCGAGTGTGCTAGGGTTGAACTTGCCAACGAAAACAACTATAGCACAAGGAGATGACCATGTGTCACACTTTCCACAAGCCGCAAGACCCGCCAGCACTCGACATCCAGCCGTACCGGAATATCCCAAACGGCCTCGCCCGTGAGGTCAACGGCCTCACCGTGGCTGACCTGACCGGCCCATACACGTTCACCGACGCGCGGCTCCAAACCATCGCCATGCCCGTCACGGACAAAACCGGCAAGCCACGCTGGGACGACGCGTACTACGACGCGTTCTGGTCGCTCAGAAACGGCGACCTGCGCCTCAGCGAAGACGGCGACACGATGTACGCCCGCGACACCAACTGGCTCGGCGGCGACATGCCCAACACATGGCATCCAATCAGCAGCCTGTCCGAGGAATTCGGCTTCCCAACCGGCAGCCGCGCCGTCCGCAACCTCGAACCCATGTTCCGCGCCGAAGCGCTCAAACTGCCCCGCCTCGTCCGTGGAATGCGGTTCGGCAACACCGCCTTCCACCCGCAAGGCAAGCACAGCGTCATGGTCGGCGAGGCCGACGACAACGGCGCATACCTGTACGTGGACGACAGCACATGGCTATACGACAGCAAGAAAACCGCCAAAATCGTCGAACAGGCCAACAAGTTCATCGCCCAGCTCACCGCCGACGACGCGAGCCGCGAAAACCTCCTCCGCATGTTCGCCACACCGTTCCTCGAACCATACAAGCATCTCTTCTACGTGTTCTACGGGCACGGCGGCGACGGCAAAAGCTTCCTCCTCGGACGCTTGGGCGACGCCTACCCCGACAAGGCCAGCGGCATCGCCATCAAAGCCCTCAACTCGCCCAGCGTGTTCGAAAGCGGCAACGAGGCGTTGAAACTCGACGGCCGCTACTGGGTGTACGACGAGGAAGGCGACATGCTCACCGACAAGGACATGGGCATCATCAAACGCATCGCCACCGGCGACACCATCCACGCGCGCAGCGTCGGCCGCAACAGCGTCAACGTGCGCTCGCAGGCCACGCTCGTCATCGCAAGCAACCACCCGTTGGCGACCAGCAACAGCGACGCCAACATGCGCCGCCTCGTGCCCGTCATGTTCGCAGGACGCAAAACCCCACAGCAGATGCAGCCATTGGCCGACTTCATCGACCAGTACGGCATGACCCCGTTCATGCTCGCCAGCGCCATCCTCTGGGCCGACAAGCCGTTGGACGACGACATCCACCGCGACATCAGCTTCAACGACAGCGAGCAGGAGCTGGACGAACGCGCCATGTGGATTGTCAACGAAATCTGCGAGAACGGATACGCCGACACGCGCATCTGCCCGTACATCGGCCACACAAGCGGCGACACGTACAAGATGCTCGGCGTCGGCCTGCGCAGCAAGCGCATCGACGGACATGTCTGCTCCGTCCGCGTCGTAATCGACGAAGACCGTTTCGCGCCCTACCGCGAACGCTACGAGCAGGAGATTAACGAAAGCCGACTTCCCCTGCTTGAAGACCTGCCCGTGCCCGAAGCGCAGACCGACATGGAACGTCGTCTCATCGAAGACGGCGAAATCGTCAACGTCAAAGCGCCAGAAGGCTTCAAACTCCACAAGGAGCCGACCGACCCGGACAATCCGAAAGCCGTCCGCAACTGGAAGAACGGCAAGCAGGAAGACGTGGTGGAAATCGGCCAAGGAGACGTGTACGCCGTCATCCCCCAACCCGGCAACATCATCATCGACATGGACGCGCCCAAGGACGACCACAGCCGCCACGGATACAACATCCTCCGCCCCATGCTCGCCCCGACCCTCATGGTGCATACGCCCACGCACGGCGGCATCCACGCCTACTACAGGCTCCCCGAAGGATGGACAGGCAAGCTCAAGAACACCAACCACGCTGACGGCATCCCGGTCGACGTGAAGGTTGACGGACGCGGATACGTGCTCGGCGCAGGCTCCAACATCGAAGGCGTCGGATTCTACCGGCTGGTAGGCGACGAGACCGACGTGCAGGAGGCGCCGCTCGAACTGCTCAACTGGCTCGTCGAACACGGATACGGCGTCGAACCCATGCCGAAACCGACGACTACGGCCAAGGAGACCGCCCCACGCAACGGACGGCCAGACCTCACGCCAGTGCCCGAAGGACGCCGCAACGACACGCTCTACAGGTGGGCTTGGGGACGCCTCCACAACCATGAGGACAACGAAGCCAACATCCACGACGAACTCGCGCTCCGCGGCCACGTCAGCGGCCTCGGAGACGTCGAAATAGAACGCATCTGGAAGAGCGTGAAGGAAACCGCGTGACGAATCCGGTCGTACGCCTGTGCGACACCGGCGCACGGCATGGGGCGGACGTGACAGTCCGCCCCACCGGACGCGGACTGGCATGCAGCTTCGAATGCCCGCGATGCGGGCGAACCCTAGCCGCATGCCAAGTGACCCGAAACGACCACATCATGTTCAAATATCGGACTAGAATAAGAACCACGCGCAATGTCGGACTGGCATGCGCCATCATCGGAAAAACCCTAGGAAAGGAACACGAATGCGAGACAAGCTCACCGAAATCGCATACGGAGCCATCATCATCACGCTGACCTTCATGTTCGCGTTCGCATGGTTCTGCGAATACGCGAACACGCCAGTGCATTACACGACGATACAGACCGTCGACGAAGGCGGATTCGAACACGACTGCCTAGTCGCGACCTACAAGAAGGACATGGCACTTGACTGCACCAATCCAAACGATTGAAAACCAAGCCCGCTTAATCCAAGAAGAACTCGGACGGCATCTCGCAGCACTGCCCGACGACTTCGACAATCCGAAGACGCTGAAAGCGCGAATGGACCTGCGCAGGGCGTATAATGCTGCTACGGACATCGTGGAACTCGCGATGCGGTTAAGATTGGAAAGACTGGTATGAACTTCAAACGACACTTGAATCAGCGAATCCGACTAGTGGAAGGAGTGGAACCGGATGCGACCGGTACCGGAATGGGAGGCTCTGAAGGCCAGACTGGAAGCACGGCAGCCGCGACACAGCAGGAGCCGACAATCACCCAAGCCCAACTCGACGCCATCATCAGCCGAAAGCTCGCCAAGGAACGCGAAAAGCTCGAAGCAGCCCAGAAAGCAGCCGAAGACGCCCGAAAACTAGCCGAGGAAACCGAGGCGCGGGTCAATGAGGCCCGCGAGAAGGGAATCAGCATCGGCCTGTTGCAGGCGAAACGCAACGCCATCGCAGAACAGTACGGGTTGAGCGCCGACCTGCTGCCAGCGGAGGAAGACAAGCTCGACGCCTTCGAAAAGCAGCTCGCGGCAAGCATCAACAGCCGCACGCGCGTCACGCCAGTGACCGTCGAACCGGCCACCAAGACCCCAGACTGGATGGGTGCCGCGCATGCGTGACATCCGAATCCTCGGCATGGTGATGCGCGACGAAAACGTTCCTGCGACCCTCTCAATCATCGACGACGACGTGGTGGTGAACTCGCCAGTGGAGTTGGACGAAAACGAGAAGGACAAGCTGGTAAAACGTTTTGCCGAACGCATCCTACAGTTGGGACTCGGACTGTACGACTGGAAGGAAAAGAATTGACCGACGAACTGAAGCCGCTCGCCACCGTCGAAGACACCGAAGCATACCTACGCCACAAAGTGCCGGTAGACCTCGTGGACTATGAGGAACGCAAACGCGGAGCCGCATCGAACGTGCTCCGCATGATGTACCGCAACCAAGGCGACGACTTGGACAAGCAGGTCGCGGAAGACCCGCTCACCCGCCAAATGGTCGCCGACATCATCGGCGTCAGCGTCGCACAGGACGTGAGCCGCAAGGAATCCATGTCCGAAAGCGACACCGACCTGAGCGCGTTCAAAACGTTCACCCAAACGGCGGGCGGCTACAGTTTCACCGGCGAATGGCGAGGCAACACGGACGACGTGTTCTTCACCAGCAACCAGCTCAAACAGCTGGGCGTCGGACGCGCCACCATAGCAAGGTTCCAACTCTGATGCACTACGGACTCAAAACACACGAAATCACCGTCACCACCGGCGACAGCCAACACACAGTCAAAGGCATCGTGACCGCGAACACCACAAGCGAAGACACCGGCACATTCGACAACATGACCGAAGTGGACTCGCTCACCATCCACGTCACCACGCCGGACACGCCACCGGAAATCGTCGGCGGCGAACTCGAATACCACGGAAACACCTACCACGTCACCTCAATCAAACCGCCGATAGACCCAGAAAACAGGGTGATGTTCAACCCGTTCAAATGGAGTTTCAATGCGAAGCAGGTGCAATACTGATGGCAAGACTTAAAGGCGCCAAAATCATGGTCGCCGCACCGAACGCGGCGACAAACCTCGTGATGCAGTCGGCGGGATTCCAACAGGAGTCGCGCCGCGTCGCATCACGAATCATGCCGCAGCTGCGAATGGACTCATACAGGGGCAAACCGCCATCCATGACCACATACCGCACGCTCAGCGCATTCAACGGAACACGTCGAGCCGGAACGGAAATCAAATACTACAAGACGCCACATTCCGGCGACACGCTGAAAGGACTCGGACTGTGAGCAAAGACAATGAAATCGTCAACGACATCATCAACGGATTGTCACAACGGCTCAACATGCGCGTATACGACAAGTATCCGACCGTGAAGACCACAAGCCAGTATCCGCTCATCATCGTCACACGACAGAACGCGTCCGACATCACCCCATACATCCGGCATTTGGACATCGCCATCACCGTGGTGACACGCGAACTCTCAGGCGGAACCGACAACACGCTCAGCGCCGAAATCGGCGACGCGCTGACAGACTGGTACAATCAGAGCCTATGGGACATCATGGGCGCCCCGCTGCTCAACACCACCGACGCCCAGCCGACCAAAGACGGACGCGCATCCACCGTCTACGACTACCAGTTGGAGTACCTGAGTTGAAAAGCACGCAGGAGTCGGTCGAAGACCTCATGGAAATACTCTCACCGGCAGCCAAAGACATCATCACCGACGAACAGGTGCGCCAAGCCCAAGCCGCCGCAAGCAGCGGCGACAGGCACATGGCCGGCAAGGTCTTAGGCGACATCTGGAAGCAGGTCGCGGAAAAATCCGCCGGACTAAGCTTGGAACGGCTCGACTCCGACAGTTTCGGCAAGAAAATCGGATGGCTCACAAGCCAACAGCGTTCCGAGAAAACAGTCAGGGACTTCCTTGCGAAATACAAGCGCGAACTGGCCGTCCAGCCGATGCAGGAAGCGACCGCCAACCTGTTCGCCCTCGACTCGACAACCGAAGTCGTGCGCGAATCAGTGGGCGAAACATGCCAATGGTGTCTCGAACGGTGCGGGATATGGCACCCATACGACGCGAACCATTACGGCGTCTGGGCAAGACACGCCGGATGCGACTGCAAAATCTACGTAAGGAACAGCACCACATGACGCCAACCATCAGCAACACCGACCCACAATACGTCGAAAGCCCAACGCGCCGCGCCATCGTGAAAACCGAAATGGTACGATGGTATCGAGAACAACGACGCCAAATGGCCGAACAGTTAAGGAGGATTTATGGCAGGGAAGACTGAAGAAGCCCTCTCAAGCCGCATGGAACAGGTCAACGGACTCATCGACAAAGCCTACTCGGACATGGAAGAGTACGGTCGGAAAGCCGAAACGTCGGACGATGACCGCGAATACTATATGAGCATGGCAAGCAACGCGCAGAGAAACTACGTCAGCTTCATGCAGCTGCTCATGACCATGACCAAAAACTTCGACGAAGCGGTGAAAGTCGATTCACACAAAAGCAGGACAACAGCCGCCAAAGCGCCGAAAACCACTCTTCAGAAACTCATAGCGAAGGAAGCGAAACGCTCATGACACTCACCATCGTGGACGAACAGGCAATCTCATTCCCGTGGATTGAACTCGTCAAGAACGCATACTCCATGCGCGTTCGGGTCAGCAACTTCAGCGCGGTCGGCAAACGCAGCTTCACCCGCATACTCTCCAAGGCGGTCGGCGGCGTCAACTCCTACTTCCTCATGCAGGACGGCGACCCGCTCAGCACCGACTACCTCCCATCAGCAGACCTACAGTTGGAAAAGGTCGCCGCGGTAGGCTTGGACGGACGCTGCTATGACGAGAACGCAGAGGAAATCGACGAAAACCTCCGATGCCTCGCCCTCAGCCACGCGCCAGTCACCGACCAAGCCGTGCTGTTGGCGCAGCGTGCCATGGTCATCGAAGGACTCATCTCCCAAAACCTCGAGCATCTCATGCTGCCCGAACCGGTCGTGGTCGGCACCTCCCCAGACGTGGTAATCAAAGCAGACCCGAGCAAGAACCCATCCGATTGGACGAAATTCGACGCCAACGACGACCACGACACCATCGTCCGACCTGAAGTCAAACGACTCAGCCAATGGGATAACGGACAGCTCAAAACACTCCTGCAAAACACGGTGTTGAGCTTCCAGATGGAAACCGGACTCCCCCCGCAGGACGCTCAGATTCTGGACACGCTCGGAGCGACCACCCAATCGTTGGTGTCGAACCGTGAGAGCTTCGTCAGCCGCATCTACATCATCAAACAGGATTTGAACGCCGTATTCGAACCGTTGGGCATCAAATTGGATTACGAACTCACGTTCCCTCAGACCGCGCAGGACATCGCATCCATCGGCGACGCCTACGGCAAGGGCGCCGACGCCGACGTACTCAAGAAATATCAGGTGGTGTGACATGCTGGTTAAGAATCCAAATTGGAGGGCGAACGTCCGCCCAACATCCGACGTGGCAATCATGGCCGCCGAGTACGTGAACTGGGGTCGAGGAAACGCAATCCTCCCGTTTCAGGTCGAATTCCTAAACAACGCCTTCCAACGCAAGAAGGACGGCACTTGGAGGTACAAGCGTGTCGCGTTGAACATGCCGCGACAGAACGGCAAGACGAAAATCCTCACCGCCCCAATCCTCTACTATTTGTTCGTGCTCGGCCTGAACGTGCTCGTCACCGCGCATGAGCAGATTGCCGCCAACAAAATCATGGAGGATTTGAAGGACGCCATCGATTCGAATCCCGAACTGAAGGCCGAGGTCACGCATTTCAGCACCACCATGGGACGCGAGCGCCTACAGTTGAGAAACGGCGCGTTCGTCCGGTTCCGTTCCCGCAAGAGCGCTTCGGCCGGCATGGGCGGCACGTTCGATTTGGTCATCTTCGACGAGGCGCAGGAACTCCGCTCCGAATACGAGGCGATGATTACCAAGACGTTGAAGACGCGCCGCATGGCGATGATAATCTATACAGGCACGCCGTTCCTCCCCTCGTCCATCGGAGACACGTTCAACGTGTTCCTTGACAACGCCGAAAACGACGACATGTCGTATGCGGTGCGCTACGGCATCGATGACGAGACGGCGGACATCGAGGACGAGCAGTTGTGGGCGCTCACCAACCCGCTCTACCCGGACGTGATTCCACGCGAAGCGTTCCTCACCGACGTGGCGATAGCCAAACAGGGCGGCGCGGACGGACTCATAGACTTCCGCATCCAAGACTTGGGCCTGTGGTGGGCGGACAGCATTCCTCCCGCAATCCCGATTGACTTGTGGGACAGCGCCTACTCCGACCTCCAACATGACCGTGATACGCTCGTCTACGCGCTCACCTTCGACCCGACCACAAGCACGCTCGCCCTCAGCGTCGCAGCCAACACCGAAGAGGTGACGGTCGGACCGCAGCATTACGACAAGTGGGCGTACATCATCGGCGAAATCGTGGACGAACGTCCCACCACCGAATCATGGCAGTGGGTGGTTGACGAATTGAAGACGCGCCCACGCAAGACCACGCTCATCCTGGACGCCGGCGGATTGAACAATCCGATAAGGGACATGTTGCCACGTGGGTTGAACGTCATCCAATTGACCGGCACCGAGTTCCTCGCCTCGCAGCAGGGATTCCTCGACCTGCTGAACGAAGGACGGTTCAAGCATACGAACAATCCGCAGCTGACCGCCGAAGTGCAGAACGCGCAGAAGCTCAAATCCGGTTCGGATGACCAGTGGAAGTTCGCTCCGATACGCAAGACCGAAACCACGGCCGGTTTGAAGGGCGTCAGCATCGCCGCATGGTATCGAGGCGTCAACCGTCCGAAGGAACGCAAGGTCAGGGAGGTGATTGCCTGATGGGCAAGGATACGGGACTCTACCATCGGAATCGCGCCATCCTACGCGAACGCACCAAACGGACGGGAGCGCCCTGCTATTATTGTGGCGCACCTTTCTACTGGGGCCGCAACACGGCGCATCCGCTGTCATTCACTGCAGACCATGTGATACCGCGTGCCGCTGGCGGAAGCGACAGGATGGACAATCTCGTTCCGGCGCACATGCAGTGCAACCGCGCCAAGTCGGACCATATAGCAAGTCCGGCGACACGCCGAACGCGAACTGCGACGAGAAGGTGGTAGAATAAATACTGTTGCGCAGCAATGTGTAGCTCCTCTCTTGTGATTCTGGTTTGCACGCACCCCGTTTGACGAAAGTCAAGCGGGGTGTTATGCTATCTATTGGAGATGGTCGGTAGACAATCGGAGCCTCTTCCGCCATGCCAAGACCGACCGTCTCCCCAAAAATGTACTGACTTGAACCGCCCGGCACAGTCGTTAAACAATGCAGGGCATACCCACTGGGCGACCGTGGGGTCGAGGCGCACACAGCCGGGAACAATCGTGGTAGAGGCCGAGTCGGGGCCGCAATGCAGAAGGCCGACACCATCCACCTCAACCACGAAAGGCAGTCATGTCCCTAGCGACAATCGAATTGAAGCCGGGCTTCGTTGACCGCAAGCTGATTTCCGACCAGCCCGCGGCCGGAGCCATCGCAAAGATTTCCAACAGCACTCCAATCGACCTCATCGGCACGCAGATGCAGACCATCGACTTCTCCGGCGAAATGGGCATCTTCGGCGAAGGCGCAACCGGCGAAGCCGAAGCCGAAAAGAAGAAGTCCTCCAACAACGCCACCAACGGTGTCGTGACCATCAACCCCATCACCTTCTACATCTCCTATCGCTTCCCGAAGAAGTTCCTTCAGCTGTTCGGCGTTGACGGCGCCTACAATCCGACCGACGCCACCTTCCGCGCCGGTTCCCCGCAGACCATGCTTCAGAGCATCCTCGCGCAGCCGTATCAGGCCGGAATCCTCGACCAATACCGCACATATGTGAACCGCGCAATCAGCCGCGCACTCGACTTCGCCCCCATCTTCGGCGTCAACCCGGCAACCAAGGTCGCGTCCACCGTCGCACGCACCAACGGATACGTGCTCGCCCAGGCCGGAAACATCAACTACACTCCGGGCACCGGAGCGGAAGCGGCCACCGCGTTCAAGCAGGCCGTCCGTCAGGTCGCCGCACAGGGCGACGCGTCCGCGCAGGGCGTCACCACCTCCGCATACCTGGCCGCAATCGGCGATGGCCTCACCACCAGCGGCACGCCGACCCAGTATGCGGCCGACGTTCCGCTCATCGGCAACATGGTCAACCTCGGCGGCGTCACCCTCGCGGCCTCCAACACCGTGTCCGACACCGCCGCGGCCACCGGCTCCGGCCAGCTGACCAATGAGGTGCTCGATGCGGTCGTCGGCGACTTCGCCAACCGTTTCGTCTGGGGCGCAATCCCGCTGTCCGGCATCGAAGTGTTCGACTCCGGCAACCCGGACAACTCCACAGAAGGCGACTTGGGCGCAGTCAACAAGGTGATGCTCCGCACCGAAGTCGCAATCGGCTGGGGCTTCATCGGCGGAACCAGCAAGTTCTACGCCATCACCCACGCCACCAAGTGACACCATCCACACACATGGGCGGCGGCGACGCCGCCCATCCACTGATTAAACGCTAACAACGAAAGGAATTGAGATGGGCGCAAAGCAGTCTTCCGCAAACGTGACATTCTCGAAGCCGGGCACGAGTGCCAACAAGTCCGGCTATATTTGGGTCGCCCCACTGGGCACCACAATCCCCACCGACGCCACCACCGAACTGGCCGCGGCGTTCGTCGGCCTTGGCTACCTGTCCGAAGACGGTCTGACCGAACCGGCATCCCTCACCGCAGGCGATGATATTGTGGCCGCTGGCGGCGATACCGTCGCACAGGCCGACCCGACGTTCTCCAAGACGTGGACGGGCACGTGCATCGAAGCCCTGAACGAAGACCTGCTTAAGGTCGCATACGGCTCCGCCAACGTGACGGTCGACCAGGCGACCCCGTCAAAGGATGGCTCTATCACCGTCAAGGAGCAGGCTAGCGAACTGGAACATCATGTCATCGTCATCGACGAAATCCTGAAGGGCGGCCGCAAGCGCCGCAACGTGATGGCCGACGCCACGTTCCTCATCACCGGCGACATCAGCCACGTGCATACGGCCCTCGTGAACTTCGAGTTCACCATCAACGCCTATCCGACCGCCGCCCAGCCCGCGCAGACCCAGTACATCACCATCCCAAAAGAGTAAACTCTCCGAGTCGGACGCTGACAGTCACCGTATCAGACGGTACGGTGGCTAGCGGCGGCGCGATGTGGGTGGTTGGAGACTGGGGACAAGACTCGCCATGGTCACGCGATACCGGCGTGAAGATGGTCAAGGGCGCGAATAATGTCTATACTGGCGAACTCTCCCTTCCGGAGGGCACCGAGTTCGACATCAAGATTCTGAAGTCCACGGTCTCCACGACGAGCGGCGGCAATAATACTTGGTCTGCGCTCAAGTATGCCAGCACTCTGAACAAGTCCGCATCGCACGATTTTGGAGAGTTTACAGACATCTGATTCCAAACGGCAACTTCGACGAAGGGCAGGTGAAGTGGACACCAGCCAAGGCAATTCATATCGGCGGCGGTATCTCTGCCCAAACTTCACCTAATGCAGTACGGCTCGGAGGTAATTCTGGCATCACATCATGTTCTTCTGATGTATTCACGATCCCACCGGGTCAGACATTGAGATTCAGCGGGTTTTAATAAATCTGCTGATAGGGTTGTCGTCACGATGAAGACTGTCGCCCCTCAGCAGCAAACACTGTTTGAGTTTAACCCTGAGGCCGGCTCCAATTACCATCAGTTCAGCAAGACATTCAAGAGTGGGGATGTGCCGATGGACTGCCAGATTACGCTATCGAACACAGATAGTAGTTACGCTGCGGACTTCGACTCACTCTCGCTCGTCAGCGTGTAACATGGAAACAGGACAATCGCCCCACGTCAAGACATACCATCGCGTTATGCCCTTGGCGTGGGGTATCCTTATATAGAAAGACAACGAAAGGAAACCCAATGGCAAAACGCAAACCCACCATCACCATCGAAGACTTCAACGACGGATGGGCGGACGCCTACGCGAAACTCCTCCGCAACCGCAAATTCCAGCAGGCCATCCATAACGATGGCATTGAAGACAGCATGGAAGCCGTATGGCTCATCGACAAGCTCATGCAGAGTGTTCTGACCGAATCCAAGTACGAACAGCTTATGAACGCGATTGACGATGACATCATCGACGCATGGGAATACCTGTCGGGAAAATTGCCGACAATTACGGAATCACAGTCGAAAGACTGACCTATGCGATAAACCCAGACAAGTGGGACAGCCAAATCTTGGCCGATTTCGCAAGCCAATACGGCAGCCCACGACAATACACCATATTGGAGCGGGCGAAACTCATAGGCACGTTCGGAGCGACTGCACGACTGCTCGACATCATCCAACAGTCAACGCTTGCCCCCTACTCCGGCAAGGGGCGGAAACCGAAAAGCGTGTTGCCGGAAAACAGGAAGAACACCAAGAATGAGGATTACGAACTCGATTCGATGAACACTGAAGACATCAACAAGGCGTTGGGTCTTCACCGAAAGGAATAGCAGATGGCAAAGGGTAGCATCGCGACCGCATGGATACAAGTACTTCCATCGTTGGAAGGCTTGCATTCCGCACTTGTCAAGGCAAGCAAGGGCGCGGTGCTCACCCCCGCCATCCAACCCAAACTGGCGTCCGGCACAGGCCGACTCTTCGCTTCGAACGGCTTGGGCATGTCCAGACTGTTTTCCGGCTCGTTCAATAAGAGCCTCAACCTGCAAGGCGGAGTGAAAAACGCGCTTAACGGCGTGTTCGCCTCCTTCGGTTCCAGTGGTCGACGTTCGGCCAACGCCTTCGGCGCAGGCTTCGCAAACCTCGACCTCAATAAGTATCTGAACGCCGCCGCCGCCATCGCCGCCGTGGCATCGGTCGGCAAAGCCGTCAAAAGCGTCACGTCCGACATCATCGAAATGGGCAACCAGTGGGGTCAGACAACCGCCATGCTGAAAAACGCGGTAGGCGCCACCGGAGACTATAAAAGCTCGCTCGAAACGTCTCTGGAATATGCGAACAAGGTCGGCGTCTCCACGGACGATTTCGTCCAGTCCGCGGCACGTCTCCGCACGCTCGCGCCGGAAGTCGTGACCAATTACGGCGATGCGGCGAAATTCACCAGACTGCTCGACATGAACATGATTAGCACCGGCGCTTCCACGCAGGAAGCGTCCAGTGCCATGCGGCAGATTACCCAAGCATTGGGCAAGGGCATCGTCAACGGCGACGAGTTGAACTCCATCATGGAGAACTCGCCGCAAATCGCACGAATGCTCGCCAAGCATCTCAACGCGTCCGTGGGCGAACTGAAACAGTTGGGCAAGGAAGGCGAAATCAGCGGCCAAGCGCTCTACGATACGGTGCTTGAGAACGCGGACGCAATCGAACAGCAGTTCGCCGCCATGCCCGTCACGGCGGACCGCGCGTGGAATAGCATCAAGAACACGGTCGGCGTAAGGTCTGCGGAAGCCGCGACCACATTGTCCGCGAATCTCGGCAAGGCGTTGACCGCCATTTCCAGTTCGGGCATGGTGGACACGTTCGGTGAAATGCTCGCAGGATTCGTGCCATTGTCGAACGCTGCCGCGACGTTGGCCGAAACGTTCGTCAACCAGCTTGCGCCAGCCGTCAACAAGGCATTCAACGTGCAGCAGGTCGAACAGTTCCTCGCCCCGTTGACGAATCTCATCAGCCTGAACTCTCAGAACGTCAACCTCCTATCCTCCTTGGGCGATGCGTTGAACACTGTAGGCGTGGTCGGCGCCACCGTGTTCTCCCTCATGGTCGCCACGAACGACCGGTTCGCATCCCGCATCCCGTTCGTCGGACGCGCGCTGGTCGGCGTGAAGGGCACGCTCATCAAACTTGGTTCCAGCTTCACCAGCGTGTTCGGTGCCGCCGTGTCCGCATCGTCCGCAGTCACCGACAAGCTCGCGTCCATGGCCGACTCGATGTCGAAAACGCTGTCCGAATCGACTAAAGCACAGAACGCGCTCGGCAAGTTCAACGTCGCGTTCGAAGACTTGGGGACGTACGCGTTCAGCTTCGGTGAGAAAGGCGCGGAAGGCTTCGAAATCATCCAACAGGCCGCGACGAACCTGCGCAATGGTGTGGGACAGGCGTCCGAGAATGTGAAGCTGCTCCAAACCGGTTTGAACGCGATGGGAGCCGACGCGGACGCGCTTCCCGAAGCGTTCCTCAAAGCGTTCGAAACCCTCAACACCGAAGTGGATGCCGCCGCACGGAAGAAGGCGCCATCCCTCATCCAAGCGTTCCATGACATTCGCGCCGCCGCCGACACCATCGTCGTGGATTCGGGCATCTACCGTTCGTTGGACACTGCCGGACAGAGCGCGGACGTCTACCGTGACAAGCTCGTGCAGGTGGGACTCGAATTCAAGGAGCTTACCGGCCTGAACATTCCGAACGTGTTCCTTCCACTGGTCGGTTCGGCGGTGTCCGCGTCCGACAGCATCATGCAGACGTTCGGCAATCTGAAGGCAGGATTGTCCAACTATGCCTCGAATACGGCGCAGCAGTGGGCGCCTGTCAAGGAGATTCTCACCGAAGCGTTCTCAAGCGCCGCCGAATCCGTCAAAACGAAGATGGAAGCCATGCGTGCCGACATCGAATCCGGCGTGCTCTCCATTGTCGAGAACGTGAAGGGCTGGGCGTCCGAGTTCAAGACGGTGTTCGGCGAAATGTTGGACACGACCGGCATCAGCGACACCATGTCCAAGCTCGGGTCCGTGGTGGGCAATGGGCTTTCCACGGTCAAGGGCGCGCTCAAGTCGTTTGGCTCCGAAGCGGCGTCCGCGTTGTCGGCTCCGTTCAACGGTCTTGCCGAAAAGGTTTTCGGCTCGTTCAAAGGGCAGAATCCGTTCACGCCGTTGACGTCCGCAGCTAAGACGCTAGGAGCTGGACTGTCCGCCACGGTTGGCGGAGCCGTGTCGCGTCTTGCCGGACGGTTCAGCCCGTTGGCGTCCGTTGGAAAGGCGGCCTTCGCTACCATCGGCTCCGCAGCGTTGAAGGTGTCTTCCGGCGCGTTGAAGGGATTCGGCGTGGCCGTGAGGGGCTGCGGCGCGGCAATCAGCAAGATTGGCGGCATCGCATCCAATTTGGGTGTGACCGGCGCGATATTCACCGGTTTGACGACCGGCTTCCAGACACTGTTCAAACTCGACCCATCCCAAATGACCGGGAAGTTCGACGAATGGCAGAAAAGCCTCGACAACACGCTTACCGGCATCCAGACGAAACTGCCCGCCATGGCGAGCGCGTTCGCCGCAGCCCTCCCGCAGATGGTGGCGAGCGTCACCGCCGCATTGCCGGGTATCGCCAACGCGCTCATGAGCGTTGGACAGACGCTCGCACCCGCGTTGATGACGATACTGCCGCAAGTCACTCAGGCGTTCTCCGACATGTTCGCCCAACTGCCCGGCTTCATCGCCACGTACGGCCAGCCGATGCTGGAAGCGTTCGGCAGCCTGTTCGCCACGCTAGCCGGACAGATTCCGTCGCTTATGACTTCGCTTGGACAGGCGTTGATTACCGGCGTTCAGGTCGCGTTCAGCGCCATAGGCGACAATAGTGGCGCGATTGCCGGGTTCATCAGCGGGTTCGGCGCGTCCTTGGCTTCCGGCATTCAGACGTTGGGCGCCACCGTTGTGGACGCGCTCCCGTCCATCGGGCAGAGCATCGCCACCGCGCTGCCGACGCTGATTCCCGCATTAGTGTCCGCGATTACCAGTGTGATAACCTCGTTGGCGGCCGCATTGCCGGGCATCGCCGTCGCCATTATCAACCAGCTGCCGGCAATCATCGGCGGATTGGCTACCGGCATCGTCAACAGTCTGCCGACACTGTTGGGCGCCTTCGTCAGCGTGGTGACCAGCATCGCCGCGAACTTCCCGAGCATTTTCATGGCCGTCGTGAGTGCGATTCCCGCGATTATCGTGAACATCGCACAACCGTTCGCCGGACTGGGCGGTGAGATTCTCGGCTTCATCCGTGGTATTCCGGGCAAAATCATGGGCCTGTTCGCAGGTGCTGGCTCGTGGCTACTCGATTCCGGCGCCGCGTTGATGGACGGTTTCAAGCAGGGTATTCTCAACGCGGTCGAAGGCGTGAAAAGCGCGGTGAAGGGCGCGTTGCAGAAGGTGCGAGACTTCTTCCCGTTCTCTCCCGCCAAGGTCGGCCCGTTCTCCGGCTCCGGCTACACGTCCGTGTCCGGCGAGCATCTTATGCGCGACTTCGGAAAGGCCATCGGCGCCCAAGGCGCGTTCGTACGCGGTCAGGTCGACGGCGTGCTCGGCTCCTTGGATTTCGACCAGATTGACGCGGCCAATCTTGGCATGGTGTCGGCGCCGCGGCTGAAAGACTATACTGGAATGGTGTCGGGCGACCAGCGGCATGCTGGCGGAGTCCACATCGACAATGTGGTTGCAAGCCCGTTGAGCGACGTGGAACTCGTGGCCCGCCGATTCGGATACGCTTTGAACAATGAGATGATTGGAAGTGTCAGACCTTGAGCACGATAACCGTCACTGTGGGTGACATCACGCTTTACGGCGACGCCGGACACGAGTTCACACTGGTATCCATGAGCGGTTTCGACGATTTGCCGTCAGCAAAGACCGAACAGGATGCTTGGGCTAGGGCTGACGGCAACGCCATTCCCGGCACGACATATTATGATGGACGCACCATCACCATCAACGGATACTATGCGACCAGTACGGTCGAAGGTACGGACGAGATGATGCGCCGTCTCCGTGGCATGGCCGGACGTTTGGTTCCGGTCACAGTGCGGAAGGGCGCTGGCATCGCATTGTCATGCGATGCGGAACTCAGGTCGATGACCGTGGACGAATACCGTTATCGTGGGAAGGCCGCGTTCCAGATTGGATTGCTCGCGCCATCACCCTACCTGTATGGGCCATTGCAGTCGCAGACGGTCGGCGTGCCGACGGACGGCGAAGGCATCACCGACCCGCTGCTCGACCCATTGTCCGAAGGTGAGGTTGGTAATCCGGGACGTGTCGCCATCACCGGAAGCGGTTTCGCGCCGACGCATCTTGTCGTGAAAATCAGAGGCGGATTGTCGGAAGGCGTGCGCATCCACTGCGTCGAGACCGGCGAAGCGGTCGAATTCCGCCGTCGAATCAACCCCGACGAGACGATGGTGTTCGACTTCGACGATGAGCGCGTGCTGTTCCAGAACCAGTCTGATTTGAGCATGTTCCTCACCGAAGAGAACTGGTTCCGTCCTTTGGGCGATGCGACGATACAGTTCACGCCGTTGGGCGTGCAGTCGGGCGAGCCGACGATGACGGTCGAATGGAAGGAGGCTTGGCGGTGAAAATCTATCTCGCAGACCTGCTTACCGGACGTCGCATCATCCCATTGCCGCACACTTCCGCCGAATGGGAGATGAAGCTGAACGACACCGACTCGCTCACCGTCAAAGTACCCATCTACGCTTCGTCCGGCGACACGCGCATCCAGTATATTGCGAACGACGCGCGACTGTTGGATTTGAGGAACACCGCGGCCATCGGCAAGACCGTCATGGTCGCTGAAGATGATGGGCTGACGGTCGGCGGAGTGCTCATGCGCCGTGACTATGACGCCGATTCTGGCATCCTCACATTGGTTGCTTCAGGCATGTGGACGTATTTTGACCATAGGACGATTCTTCCGGCGAAGGCGATGGGGAAAAGCCTCGTAAAGTCGGACGGTTCGCCAGACCCTCAATACGACACGTCATACAAGAATGTCACATGGAACACGGTCGCACGCAATCTCGTCGAACAGGCGATGAGCTGGCCCCATAGCAACGTGCCTGTCGTGTTGGAGACAGCGGAGGTCGGCAAGTCCGAGGCGAACTATCAGGCTGTCGATTTGAATTATGTCGGTGAAGTTTTGACGAACATCACGAACCGTCAGAACGGTTGCGACATCGGATTCTTCCCGATGCGCACGGCTGACGGATTGGGTTATGAGTGGCATATGAAGACCGGCCATCCGCTGCTTGGCGGCGAAACCCACTATTTCAGCGCGTCCGCCTTGCAGCCGGGCATCGCGTCCCTGTCCGCCACGGATGATGGCGACAAGCTCGCCTCGCTGCAATGGTTCACGTCCGGCAAATCCGACGATAAGACGCTCGTCGTGTCGGCCTACACGGACATTCTGGAAAAGGCTGGCGCTCCAATCTGGGAGAGCGTGGATTCCAGCCATTCGACAGTGAAACGGCAGAACACGCTTCAGGCGTATGCGAACGAGGCTGCCGCCGTCTACTGGCAACCCGTGTCTTCGACTGAGGCGAAAGTGCATCGCGGATACCTGCATTCAGTGAATCAGACGCTCGCCAACTATACGGTGGGCGATTATATCAGGTTCACAACGAAGGGCGACTGGTATTATGTGGATGGCGCGCACACGCGGCGCATCACCGGCATCAAGGCCGATGAAAGCTCGAATTGGATTACGTTCACCCTTGGTGACGTGTTCGACGGTGTGAAAGTGACGGTGGATAATGGTTGACGAGATTGTCGTACATCAGGGAGAGTCGGCTGACGGCATCGCTCCGGTAGTCGAAGACGGCGACATGGTTATCGACGTGAAGAATCCGGCTCAGGCGACCAACAAGCTCGTGTCCACGTTGAACGAGTATGGTCGGCGTCTGCGCGAGTTGGAGAAGCCTTCCGGCTCGCAGTTGACTCAGGCGATTCAGAAGGTGTTGGACATCAGCGAGAACATCGACCAGACGGTGGCCGCGTCCATCAACAGGAATTCGTATGACCGTGCGACCATCGACCAGAAGTGCAATGAGTGGAATTGGGGCGTCCTGTCGCAGGGACGCGGCGGCACGAATACGACGAACGCCTATGCCAACCTGTTTTCCGTAGGTTCGTGGCGTGCCGTGTGGGCATTGTCCGACGGCACGTTGGGGACGGCCCAGTCATCCCGCAAGGTGAAGCAGGATTTCGTGATGCCGGACATCACGTTGGAGCAGATGCGTGCCGTCGATTGGACGCTCTACCGTTACATCGACGATGTGAACCAGAATGGCGATAGTGCGAACGTACATCTGGGCATGATTGCTGAAGACTTGGATGACAACGGCCTGGGGCAGTTCGTCGAGTATAATGATGATTACGAGCCGTGTGGCATCAACTATCCTATGCTGGGCGTGTGGGCGATACATGAGGCCCATCTCGCCCATGACCGCATCGACCGGCTTGAGGAACGTTTGAAGGCGTTGGAAGGAAAGATTGATAATGACATTGAGGAATAGTATCTTCGCAGTGTCCGGCAATGCGTCGTTCTTGGATGCGCGCCGTGACATGAGCGGCCTGTTCGTCTGCGATAAGACCACGATGCTGCCGATTGCTGGCATTCTCGACCGTTCGCGGGACAATCTCGTCACCGGCCGTGGCGATTCTATGAGCGTGACGGTGCATCCGTTCAACGCCGTGCTAAACCGTTATGGCGCGCTGCTCATCCAGAACGACGGCGATGTGAAAGTGCCGTTAAGCGCAGCTCCGTCCGCTAATTCGCGTATCGACGTGGTGTATGTGATGCAGCATGAGACGCGCCCGCCAATGTCGGACGATTCGGATTTTCCTGTGTTCGGCGTGGTGAAGGGCACTGCAGCCGCGACTCCTGTGGCACCAAGTGTCCCGGCTGGCGCTTTGGCTTTGGCGCAGGTGCTGCTTCCGGCTGGCGTGTCGAATACGACCGCCTCTGGCGTGGTCATCACGCAGACGTATATTGGTGCGGCCATGAAGGGTGACATGCTGCGGGTGTGGACTTCAGCACAGCGTGACGCTCTGACTGGTGTGCCTGAAGGCACGCTGCTGCATGATGTGGCCGATGGTTGCGATTATGTCAGGAAAGGCGGTAAGTGGCGTGGATGGAATATGCCTTGGCGCGACATCCATCTTGGTACGAATCAAGCACACATATGGGCGAGCGGCGGCACTGCGCATGTCAACCTGCTGACCGCCCAAGTGAATCTGACTGGCTGGGGCAGCAATGCCACTGTGGCGCACGTCAACAATTCCGGCTTCTACCCCGCAGTGGCCCAAAGCTGTTGTGCCACTACGAGAGATGCGTATCTCCCGACCGTTCTCAACGTGGATACAAACGGCGACATCACTGTTGGGTATGCTGGCGGCACTACCGGAAATCGTGTCGTGTCCCACATTCTCACGTACAATATCAACTAGTTGGGGTTCCGGCATAATCGCAACCATCGGCTAGAATAGTGCCATATGAGCACTGACATCATCGTCGCCCTAGTGACCGGATTATGCGCCATCGTGGTCGCAGCGGTCACTTGGGCGCAAAACAGACGCGGCGACCTAAGCGAAGCCTACAGGCAACTCTCGGAAGCCCAATTGAACATGCAGCGGGAAATCGACCGACAGGACGAAAAACTGGCCGCATTCATTCAGGAACGCGACCAGCTCCGCCATCAGGACGATTTGAAAACCTCCTACATTAGGGCAATCGGACATTGGCTGAGCGAACTCTGCAACGTTCTCGACCCCGAGTTTCTGAAACGGTATCCGAAGCCAAGACTTCCGGACGAGCTGAGGAGTACAATAGAACCGTTGACAAACGACAGTAAGGAGCAGTGAATATTGTTCACCAAGGATTTTTGGGTTGACACGTTTGAGCGTGCAATCCGCACCGCATGTCAGGCGGCATTGTCGGCTGGCGTGGTCGGTGGCGTCGGCCTGTTCCAAGTGGATTGGCTGAACGTCTGCGGCATCGCCTTGGTCGCTGCTATCGCCAGCGTGCTAACGTGCGTGGCGTCGAGCGGCAAGACCGATTCAATCAGTCCGGCTTCCTTCGCAACGTCCGACAGGGCGAAGGTGACCGGCAAGCATATCGCAGATACGGAGGTTTCCGAATAATGAGGTTTGTGGATATCAGCAATTGGAAGGCCGATATTGACGTTTCCAAGATTGACGCCGATGGCGTGGTGGTCCAGTGTACTTGGGGTGCTGGCGAATGTTCGAACGACCATGGTCTGGTGAATTCCGTGTGGACTGGTGCGGATGCGAAGATTCAGGCCGCTGCCAAGCGTGGCCTTGCGGTCGGCTACATGCACTACATTCGTGGTGTCGGCGCTTCGGAGGAGGCGTATTTCTTCGCCGGAAACACCAAGGGCTATCTGAAGAAGTTCGTGCCGTGCGTTGACTGGGAGGCGGACGATAACGCCGCTTGGGGCAATCGAGCCTATTTGGATGAATTCCTCTACCAGTATATTCGACTGACCGGCGTGAAGCCGCTCGTGTATGCGCAGCGTTCCGAAATCCCGTTCATCAAGGACATTTGCACCAAGCATGATTGCGGTATTTGGGAGGCGTGCTATGCTTCCATGGATGCGGTCGGCTGGCAGGATGCCGATTCGATTTGGTCGTATGTGGCGTATCCGATGCGCCAGTACACGTCCAACGGCCATATCGGCGGTTATGCCGGTTCGCTTGATTTGAACTATTTCGCTGGCGATAAGGCCGCTTGGGACAAGTACGCTGGCGTGGGCGCTAACACTCCGGTGAATCCGGCTCCGGCGCCGGTGGTTTCCCCGGCTCCGACCGTGGTTGCCACCACGTATGAGGTTGCGGTTGATGCGTTGAACGTGCGTACCGAACCGTCGTTGAAGGGAAAGGTTGTAGCCAGTTACGGTCGTGGCGAGAAGGTCGTGTTGGATGGTTGGGGCGCTTATGCTGACGGCTTCCTGTGGGGTCGTTATATCGGCGCTTCTTCGGGCCAGCTGAGGTATGTCGCGATCGGCACTGATTCCGGCAGTGATTGGTATTTGACAATGTGTCGTTAGTCTCATACAATGAGGACTGTTGGAAGTTTTACCAACAGCCCTCCTTTGGTTTCTCCCCAGCCCCCGCAAGGTTCATGCGGGGGCTTTCTCTTTAATCATCCAACAGTACGCATACCATGTCCACTACGATTGCCGTCGCCACGTACGCAATGAAGACGCGCGTGTCCCACGCGCCGCACACGACCATGATGGCTGCGACGAATCCAAGCAGGATGATGGTGCAGATGGCGAGTTTCAGGATTTCCATCAGAACCTCTCGCCATGCGCTTCCATCTTCTGTTTCATGCGCCACACCTTATGGTCTATCATGCGACGCATGTCAGATAGTTTCAGCCCGTAGATTTCGAATAGCAGGTCGAAGCATATCTGCACGTCGGCCATTTCCTCATACAGGTTTTCGATAAGCTCAGTGCGGCTGACCATATTGTTTGGGTCTTCTGGGTCGAAGCGTTTGAGCTTGCTGATTGCCTGAATGAGTTCGGCGCATTCCTCCATGCAGACGGTGGTCTGCGCGTCGATGCCATACCGTGCGATGCTTCGCATTTCCACGGCGCTTTCCTGTTCAGGGCTTAGATAGTATTTGCTGCTGTTACGCCAGTCTTGTTTAATTGCCACCGCGCAACCTCCAACATTCCGTGCAGAGTCCACAATATAGGATGCTTTCTTTTGCAGTGAGTTTCTTCATGCAGTGCCAGCAGCGTCCCGTGATGCCGGCTGCCATTTCCCTAATAACACTCATCTGGATACTCCAATCCTTCCTGTCTGTCTTCGTCCGTCAACGCCGAATCGATTTCCTGCTTGCAGGTTTCGCACAGCATTTCCGGATACCATTCGTCCAACGTCATATCTCGACCGCAGTCGAGGCATTGTCTTGGTGATTTCATGTCACACCTCCACCGCGGGCTGCGGAGTCTTCTGATGCTGATAGTGGCCGACCATGCCGTATGGTTTCACCGCAGCATCGTTCAGGTATTCAAACGAGACTTGGCCGATTCGCATGCCGGGCGTTAGCATGATGGGGAAACTGTTCTCGTTCTTCAGTTCGACGGTGATGGTTCCGATGAATCCGGCGTCGATGAATCCTGCGGTCACGTGCGTGCAGAGTCCGAGTCGGCCAAGGCTGCTTTTCCCGTCGAATCGTGCCATCATGTTGTCCGGGAGGCTGATTTTCTCCACGGTGGCGCCTAGGACGAACTGTCCGGGCTGTAGCATGTAGTGTCCGTCGATTCTGACTGGCTTGGTGTGGACGCCGTGCAGCGTGTGGTCGCCGCCGTCCGCGTAACCGTCTTTCGCATCTTTGGTGAAGACGATTATGGTGTCCTGCAAGGTCACGTCATACGAGTTGGGGTTCAACTGTTTTTCCGTGTATGGCAGGATGAGGTCTTGATGGTCCACGCACTGTTCGATGGTGATGTCGTTCAGCATTTTCTTTCTCCTTACTTGTCGCAAAGGAGCTGCAACAGTTCCTCGTCGCTTATCGGTTTGATTTCATACAGGTACATTGCGCATGCGGATGGGTTTTCCATCTTCGCTTCTGCTGGGAACCGTTCTTTGAGTTCCTGCACTGTCATGTCGGTCAGCTTGGCGAACATGCTCCATGTCCAAGGGCTGGCCTCATAGTCGCCGAACGGAATGTCCGAGATGACGATGGCGTTGCCGACGTGAATTCCGGTGGGAGCGTCGGAGAATACGAAGGCCACAGTCTCGTATGGCGATTGGGTTTCGCGGAGAATGAAGCTTGTCTCCCCGGATTCTATCTTCCGCCACTCCTCACGGCCTACTGTTAGTCGCGTCACATTGCGGTTGTCACTAGTCAATGTTCTTCCTTTCCTGCATGAACGCGAGCGCCATTGCGAGGTAGGCGATGGCGTCCATGTATGAGTCTTCCTTGTTGTGGTCGTATTTGATGCGTTCGATTTTCAGTTCGGCCATCATAATGGCGACATCCACTTCCGCATCGTCGCGGCCGAACCATCGTTGGGAAATGTTTCGGAACATGATGCGCGGATTGCCGTATTCTTCGGCCTTCTCCCCGTTGAGCATGTTTTCCACATGGTAGAGGTCGTCGGCGATGCGCGTGTAGATGCTTGGCTCAATGTTTTCGAGCGTGTTTTCCACTGTCGGCGGCTCCGGTGGGTCGAGGATTATGTCGCTCGGGCCTTTCAATCCGTGATTGTTGGCTGCTTTGGTGGGAATCGCCTTGTTCACGTCTTCCATCACCTCATCCCAATTGTTTTTCCTTGATGATGTCATCGAGTGTTTTCCTTCCTTCTATCACGTCCATGACCTTGCGGTTCCATGGCGTGTCCGGCACGAGTATGCGCTGCCGTCCCTGATAGGGGCTGCCGCGTCGTACCAGTCTTCTGTTGGCCTGCTCCCAGTCTGCGTATGTCCATGGGAGGTCGAGCCATATCTGGTCTTTCATGAGACGCTGCAATCCGTCAACGCCGGTGCCCATGGATTGCGGGTTGGCGACTATGAGCCGGTATCCTTCCCGTTCTTGAGCGTCCATGGCGAGGAATGTCTTCGCATCCGTGCATGGCGTCCAAGTACGGTAGATTTCGTCTCTTACCGCTTTGAACCGCGTCCATACGAGCAGTGGCGTCGGGTCTTCGCGTCTCTTGGCTTCACTGTATACCGTTTCGAGTTTGGACACGCCGAACCAGTAGGATTCTCCACGGTCTTCGGTCTTGTAGGCGAAGCCGTCGTCGAGTTGGGCGAGTTTGACGGCTGCGGCGCTCGCGCTTGCCGCGTACACGTCTTCGGCCAGTTGGTGGGTGTTCGTCCACTGTTCGAGCGCCATGTCCTCCTGTTCGGTTTTCGGTGATGGGAGCCATTCGACTTGCGGCAGCGGGTTGCCGCCGCGTCGTATGTCCAATACGAGCTTTTGCAGTTGTCGGCATGCTTCCTCTACCATGGGCTTGGAATACGCGTATTTGACCACTGTACGCCCTTGCACGCTCATCGTGTATGGTTTGCCGTATCGCATCCTGAAAGCCCCTAGAGTGCGCCAAGAATCGCCTAACAGGGCCATCCTGTCCTTGGCGTGCGGATACATGACAACGGTCTGCCCGTACAGGTCTTCCAAATCCTTCGGAGCGGGCGTGCCGGTCAGCATCAGCACATCCTTGGCAAGGTCGCTGATGCCTTTCACGACTTTGGAACGTCCGCTCCTAGGATTCTTCACCATGTGGCTTTCGTCAACGATGAGACTGAAACCGTCCGGCACTTCGCCCAGCTTGGCGGCCATATTGTATGACACCACGAGGAAACGATAGTCTTCCGGCCAGCCATGCTTGCGGTAGTCTTCGATGGTCGACGCCTTGCCGTGCGACCATTGGCGGATTTGCGGCAGCCACGCGGTCTTCACGACGCTTGCCGGACAGATGACGAGGATATGCTCCGCACCGTCCAGCAGGTCCATGCTGCGTTTCGTCTTGCCTGTCCCGGCCTCGTCGAAAATGAAAGCCCTCACTGTGTCTCCTTCCCGTGTTCGGCTTCCCATGCGGCTATGCGCTCGCGTCCTTCCGGCGTTTTACGCCATCTGCGCCAAGTCTGATAGCTGACGCCATGCTCGGCCTTGAATTTCTCCTGCCATCTGCGGCATGCGTCTCTGCTTTCCTCTCGATGCTGTTTACGGTATCGCCTCCAATAGTCGAGCATTTTCTCATGGTTCTTGTTCATCCACTTCTTTTTGAGCTTCCGCTTATGCTCCGCCTTTTCGTGTGTCATGTCGGCGTAGTGGGTGACGGTGTTCTTTTTTCTGGCGGGCGGCATGGGCTTGGGCTGGCGCATCTTCTCGATGTCAGCCCAAGCTTCGTCGTAAAGCCATTCCGACACGTCAATGTTCATCATGCTCGCCAGGGTGGCTGATGAGGCCGATGATGCCTTTGACCATGCCGATGATGATAAGGATGGCCGCCGTGGTTCCAAGCACGGACAGGACGATGGCGAGCATGTACAGGCAGTTCATCATAAGCTCATGCATTTCTCTTCTCCTTCACTATGCTGAGTCGGGTGGTCGTCGATGTTTTCTTGAATGGGCCAAGGTCGGCCGGATGCTGGCTGAAATACGCTTTGTAGTCGGTGGTGGTGCGCGTGGTTTCCGCCAGTCTTGCGACATGCCCATCGCAGTATACTCGTTCGCCGGGGTGTTCGCCCAGCCATGTGGTGAGCTTTTCCTTCAGCGTGTCGTATTGGTCTTTTGCTTCCAGCAGTTCGGCCAACAGCTGCCATCCGTCATCGTCCACGTCCGTGGGGTGTTCCGCGCGCTCGTATTCCGTCGCATGCTTTTCCAACGCGCCCGCATCCATCACGTCTGGGACGATTACGATGTCGAGTGTTTTCTTGATTTGTTCGGTGATGTATTCGGCGTCCAGCGTCTCCCATGACGGTGGGCGTTGCGCGTAGATGATTTCCGCATGCTCAGTGTCCATCATGCGGGCTTCTATCTGCGCTTGAGCCGAATATTGGTTGTGCTGTTCGGTGGTGAGGAACGTGTAGGATGGTTTGCTCCCAGTCTTCACTTCGACGGTGTGCAGGATTCCACCATAGTCGCGGTATGCGGCGTCCAATGAGACGTGCAGGCGCCCGTCCGTGTAGAAGCTGTTGTCATACCATGCGAGCTGTCCGTTCTCCAACTTTTCGACCGGAGTGTTCTTGCTGACGATTGCGAGCTCTAGGTGTTCAGCATACAGTTTGACGAGCATTGGTTCCCAGATGCTGCCGAACCGCAATGCCGACTGTACGGCCGGAATGTCCGGCGGGGGTGATGGCAGTTGTCCGGTGGCGATGAAATGCGCTAGACTGGATGCGCCTATCGTTTCCTCACGTGCCTTGAGCCATGCCTCACGGTCTTGGAAGACACGGTATGTCAGATTTCTTTCGTCCATCTCATTTTCCCTTCCGAATCGATTACGAGGATGTAGTTGTAGATGTTCGTCATGTCGACGACGTTTTTGTAGGACAGCAGTGCGTCCACAGCTTTCATGCCGTATAGGAGCATGACGTTCGCATGATGTTCGGCGAGCGCTTTGAGTTCGCGGCATTGGTCTGGGCTTGGCCTTCCTACCGTACGTTTCAGTTCGATGAACCACACGTTGCCGAGCGCGTCCACGGCGGTCACATCGGGAAATCCGTTGCGTGAGCGTCCCTCGGTTTTCTGCACGTACCATCCTTGCTGCTCCAAGATTCTTATGAGATGTTTCTGGATGGCCGACTCCAATGGTTCCGGATTGTGGTTATTCAATGTCGGCATTCGTGTCCTCCTTGATTCTGACCGCGCTGACCCATACCGCGTATGTTCCGTCCGGCTTCCGTCGTGTGACCGCAGCGTAATCGACGTTTGGTTCCGTCCATGCGACGATGTGTTTGCGGATATGGTAGGCGGTGGCGTTCGCTACGTTGCGTTTCTTGTATGAACGGTATTCTGCCCATCTGCCTAGATTGCGTTTGAGCATCGCATTGAACACGGTTTCTACCCGACTATTGGAGGGGGGGGTGGTTAGGAATTTCGTCATTTGGTTTCCTTCGGTCTGAAATATGCGGGCATGATTGATTTCGGCAGGATTCTGCCTTCACGCTCCAACCGTTTCGCATGTGGGAACAGCCAGCCGCGGGACACTCCAAGCGCCTTCGCGGCTTGGCTGATGTTCATGCAGGTGGTGAGCGCGTCAATCAGCGTGTCGTCGCTGTAGTGGATTGGCGCGTTCATGATTGGTTAGAACTCCGGTTCCCCGGCGCCCTCGCCGTCGATGGTCGGCTGCGTGTATACGCCGAACTTGTGGGGGGCGGGGGTGTTGTTCTTTTCGATTCGCAGCAGCTGCACGCCGGTCAGGAAGTAGGCGAGTCGTCCTTCCTTCGTGCTACCGATTTTGAACGCGACGTTGGCGAGCGTGCCGTCGCCAGGCTCTTCGGTCAGTTCGACATCATTGGCGTTTTGGTCAACGATGGACGGCTTCCACTTGGACGATAGGTTGACGAGCCACTTGCCGCGCTGCGGCTGGGCGCCGTCCTTGAGGGTGATTAAATCGCCGTCCTTGTAACGCAGGTTGTCACCATTGGCGCGCACGCCCAACTGTTTGGCGGACGCGACGAGCTCCTTATGCACGTCACCATTCTTCGGGAACGCGAGCTGCAACTGGTAGTTCGGTTCGATTCCGCGCTGTTTGGCCGCGTCGGACTGATACTTGTCTTTGATGTGGACGAATCTGATTTCGCCTGCCGCTTCGATTTCAATCATGTTGTTTGCCATTGTTTTTCCTTCCGTTAGTGGTTAGTTGAATTCTTCTGTGAGGGAGGGGCGGGGTAGGGGGGCGGCTGTTTTTCCGTCGTCATCCATGACTGTGGTCAAGCCAAGCAGGTGGATTAGCCCGTAGCGCCTGTAGTATGTTTCGAAGCTGCCCACTTGTTGGGCCGCGGCCGCCGGATACGTGTAGCTGCTGCTTACCGCCTCACCATGCTTCACCATGTCCATGAGGTTCTCGCACTCATGTGCGGACTCGTAGACTGCGATGGTGAGCGTGTTGTAGACGGTTGGCATATCCGTGTCGGCGCCGACTATCTCGCTTGAGCAGACGGCCGTCCAGCCTAAGCCGTGTTCCATCATGCTGTTTTTGACGAGCTGCCAAATGTCGTTCAGCGTGGCGTACTTGTACCCGTATCCTTCAGTCGTGCGTTTAACCGCTTCCACCGACTGTTGCACTGCTGCGATTCGGCTTAGCACGTCATGTCGTTTGTCATTCGCCATTGTTCCTCCTTTTTTCGATGAGCGTTTCGTTTATGGCGGTCCGGTACGCGCGTTCCACAATATCATCGTAGTCACTCTGGGTGTGGGGGGTGTGTTCGCGGATTGCGAGTTCGGCTATGGTTGCAAGGTTTTCGTTTGTCGGGTTCGCTTTGTATTCGTTTATGCGGCTTTGCCATACGTTGTGGCGTCCTTGCAGCCATGCCTCAAGCGCGTTCTGATAGTCCTTGGCTGAGTATGGTGCTTACCACGTCGATACCGGCGTTGAGCGCCTTATCAGGTAGGTAGGAATATCTTTACTCTATCATGAAAGTATGCTGACGGTTTCATTATCTTACCTCATTTCTTTGGTTTCATTGTCTATTATATCAGGCGTGTCTCACGACACGCCCAAAAAGTTCATCAGACGCGCCAATACATCCATACACCACGCGAATACTCAACCGGCTCGCACACTGATTGGGCGTGCGCGCCACGTGGATATGACCCCCCGCGTTCTCGCCCCACTCTTGGATGCCCTCCACGATCCGCTGCAAGGCGGGTATCGAGAATATTGGACTGCAGTTCAATCCCGTTCCGCTCTAGTGATGCGTCCTTACCCCACCCGGCAATGATGTCGGAGTCCGTCACGTTTTCCACGAAGTCGTCGGATAGGTTGGACTCGATTTCGACGCCGAACGTGAATTGATTACCGTCACCGGACGCGTAAGGATGAGTGTACTCGGGTTCGTGGGCGTCCGTGAGCAGTTCGTTGCCGCTGTGGGCCGGGCAATAGTGGTCACATGTCACGCTATCCCCGCAGCGCTCGCACAGCACAGCGCCGCACCCGTAGGCGTCGCAATCGTAATAGTCCGAGTCAATCGGCGTGCCGCATTGCGCGCACCACTCGGATTCGTCGCCCACGTCGTAGACGCGACGCATGCCGTCGCCATCATGGCGGATGTAAAACTCATCACCGATTGCCACGCATTCCGTGGTGCCGTCGGGCCACTTGTCTCGATACGCCTGATAGAGGCGCTGCGCGTTGCCGTCGCGCTTAATCCATTCAGCATACGGCTCGCCGCCCATTATTGCGGTCCGGTCAGCCATTGTAACCACTGCTCCTTAATAGAATGGCCGATATTTTTTCGTGCCCTTGCGGGACTCGAACCCGCACGTGTGCCTCCAGGGCTGGACGGTCAGGCGGTCAGTTCGTAGTGTTTCGTCGTCCGTCGCGGATTATAGCGGTCACGGCCGGCGTGTCCAGGTAGACAAGGTAGTCGGCGAGTGGCACCAATCGCACCGTGTTGCCGTCCTTGGTTGCGGTTATGTTGCCGTCATGTTCTCGATGAATGTTTTCTTTTCCATTTTTACCCCCTTGGTTGATACCTTCAATATACCACGACGGTATATCGTTGTCAATGTCGGCGTGTCGCGTCACAGTTCCTTGAGCGTATATACCTCACGCCACATAGTGCCGGCGCCATCAATCGGGTGCCCGTCCCTGATGGCCTTGCGCAGCCACGGCAACGTGACGCCCCTGAAAACGTCGGCCGTCTGCGCGAGAAACTCCTTGACGTGCCGCAGTGTGGTGGCGCTCAAGTATTCCAGGCCGATTCTAACCTCGAACTCCTCGGGCTCGGCGTCCGGCCCGCTGACCGGCGTGACGGTAGCCACGACGGTACCATACGACTTGAGCACGTACCGCACGCCATTCTCGGTGTCCCAGCGCTCCACAAGCGCCTTGCCGTAAAACGACTGATGCCCGTCATACAGCGGCCGCATTTCAAACGTCCCAAGATACTTCATTTTAATCACTCCTTGGTTTGTTAATGGTGGTGCGGCGCCCTTTGTGGGCGCCGCTTGGTTCAGGCGACCCAGCTAGCCTCAAGGGCCGCGTAGCCCTTAGGGTCATCGGTCACGGTCATTGGTGTGAGCTCCCCGTCGCGGTAGGCGTAGACCTCACCCGCGCCGGTGACGAACACTCCCTCGCCGCCCTTGATGTAGCCCTTGCCGTTCAGTGTCTTGTGCATCGTTCCTCCTTTGTTGACACTTTTAATATATCAGACTTGGCACCATGCGTC
>ULNM01030467.1_pt1 | contig 23258 bp, 22 predicted proteins | sample 1951921 | NCBI WGS metagenome assembly ULNM01 (sample SAMEA4835577, study PRJEB28245) | human gut metagenome | biome: gut microbiome; material: fecal sample | place: Denmark | collected 2008
ATCATAACGTTTCTATAACAACGATGCGCCCCGTTCGTTCATCGGGCGGGGCTTCTGCCTACAAAAATAAGGATTAATCCGCTCTATCCGTACAAATCGCCTCAAGAAAAAGGCCGCCATCGGCCGCCTGCCAACAAAAAGCGTCCATAAACGCGTCGCGTTATTCCTTTCTTTCTTTTATTATTTTTGGATAAGACAGGATGCGGCTCGGCACAGTCAAACTGAAAAATTTTGTTTTTCGTTTGTCTCTGCTCTCGCCTTTCATTATTTTTGCAAAAACAACCATTTATCACAAAGAAACCATGAGCAAGATTTATCCGGTAGGCATACAGAGTTTTGAAGAAATACGACGGGGAGGCTATTGCTATGTTGACAAGACCGCCTTGATTTATCAACTGGTGAAGACAGGTAAATATTACTTTCTGAGCCGTCCGCGCCGCTTCGGCAAGAGCCTGCTCATCTCTACGCTGGAAGCCTACTTCCTGGGAAAGAAGGAACTTTTCAAGGGGCTTGCTATGGAAGAGCTGGAAAAGGACTGGATGACGTACCCTGTACTGCACCTCGACCTGAACGCCCGGAAATATGTGGATGCTTCCTCATTGAACGCCATCCTGAACCAGCATTTGGAGAGTTGGGAGGCCATCTATGGCGACGAGAAGAAAGACCGTGCTCCCGAAGAGCGCTTTGCTTGGCTGATCGAGAAGGCCTGTCGCACCACCGGACGGAACGTCGTGGTGCTGGTGGACGAATACGACAAACCCATGCTCCAGGCCATCGGCAACGAACCGCTGCTCACCGACTACCGCAACACGCTGAAAGCCTTCTACGGCGTACTGAAGAGCTGCGACAAGTACCTGCGCTTCGCCCTGCTGACGGGTGTGACGAAGTTCAGCAAAGTCAGTGTGTTCAGCGACTTGAACAACCTGATGGACATTTCTCTGTCCAACCGTTTTGCCAACATCTGCGGCATTACAGAGAACGAACTCTACCGCGATCTGGAGGAAGACATCCGGCTTCTGGCCGAGGCCAACGGAATGAACGAAACCGAAGCCAGACAGACACTGAAAGAATGGTACGACGGCTACCACTTTGCCGAAAATACGGAAGACATTTACAACCCGTTCAGCCTGCTCAATACGCTGGCCGAAATGAAGTTCGGCAGCTACTGGTTCGAGACAGGCACGCCCACCTTCCTCGTGGAGCTGCTCCAGCGCAGCAAGTACGACCTGCACCGCCTGGCCGAAGAGATGGCGACCGCCGACTCACTGGGCGGTATCGACACGATGGAGACCAATCCCGTCCCCATCCTCTACCAGAGTGGCTACCTCACCATCAAGGGGTTCGACAAAGAATTCAGGACCTATGAACTGGGCTTTCCCAACAAGGAAGTGGAAGAAGGTTTCACCAAATTTCTGCTACCCAACTATGCGTCTCTCACTTCGGGCAACCCTTCTTTCGAGATAAGCAGCTTCGTCAAGGAAGTACGCAGCGGCAACATCGATGCCTTCATGCTACGCCTCCAGAGCTTCTTTGCCGACACACCCTACGAGCTGGCGCGCGACCTGGAGCGGCACTACCAGAACGTACTCTTCATCGTCTTCAAGCTGCTGGGCTTCTACACTCAAGCGGAATACCGCACGTCCAACGGCCGCATAGACATGGTAGTGAAGACCGACCGCTACATCTACGTCATGGAGTTCAAGCTGAACGGCACTGCCGAAGAAGCCATCCGCCAAATCAATGAGAAAGGCTACGCCGCTCCCTTTGCCTCCGACGGCAGAACCCTTTATAAGATAGGTGTAAATTTCAGTAACGAAATCCGGGGGATAGAGGGGTGGATTGTCGAAGAATAAGAAACTGTTTTGAATTGATTAAAGAATAATATTATAGGGTCTCCATAAAATTCAAAATCAGCCGGTCAATTGGAAAAATGTTATATCTTTAAAGGTACCAAACAATAAAGTTATGACACAGTATCCAACCGACCTGACTGAAAAACAGTGGCAAGTTATAAAAAATATTTTAGAGCCGCAAGCGAGGAACCGGAAACATCCGCTTAAAGAGATAATGAATGCCATCCTTTATATCAACAAGACCGGCTGCCAGTGGCGTATGCTTCCTTCTGACTTCGCCCCTTGGCAAACCGTCTATTACTACTTCCGTAAATGGAAGCTTGAAGGCGTGTTTGAAGAAGTGATGGATACCTTGCACGCTTTCATCCGTAAACAGGCAGGACGGCAGGAAAGTCCCAGTCTTGGCATCATGGATTCCAGAAGCGTAAAGACTTCATGCTTAACAGATTTATCGAATGAAATCAAAACAGCTTCTTAGTTGACGATGGTTTCAGTCGATTACTTTAGGTTTAGCGTAAACGTATAATAATTGTTGGCATACAATGTGTAAATACGATCCGCCTCATCGGGTGCGCTTGTTCCTAAGGTGACACTCCAAGTCTTACCGCCGGAAGTTACGGTCACTTTTGTCGCATGGTCTTCTCCCGAACAGATGTTGGGAGCGATGTAGTAATAAAACTCTTGTGAATCGCCTGAGGCTATGCTTGTAAAACGATCGCTAAAATCCTCACTGGTGGTATAAGCATTGTCTGGCAATGCTTCCTGATTGATACGCGGATAAACGTATGCCCTTGTAGGTACATTTTCCAATGCGACGGTTCCGTCTGCCAATGCATCACCGGTCTGATTGTTTACCACTAAATTGATGCGGGTCATCATGCGGCACAGCAATGCCGAAAGCACCTGACCGTTTCCGGTGACATCGCCCTGCCAATATCCGCACATGGGCATACGGTCGCGCAGGGAAAGGTCGTTGCTTGCCTGTACATCCAGCAGCATCCGTTGGAATGTGGGAAAGTTGTTCGGCCATGAAATATCAGGGTCATTGGTGTTGACTACCAAACACACCGTACTGTTTTGTGCCGCTATCAGAGTGGCTTTAAAGTTTTCTACAAACAAGCCCGATTTACCATCCCGTGGATAATATTTTGTTTTCGTATCGAGCAAGATGCCGTTCTCGTTGAACTGCAACACCCAAATATCGTATATCAAGTTCTCCACTTCGGGCACATGAGGAGCCGACGCACGGGTGCCTGTTCCTTCTGCCGGAAGCATACCAAGCGAGAACCGGACGTTGACCTCTTTCCCTATATTGGCATTGCCTGGCATTTCCGTTTGCTCGCATCCTGTTCCTATACACGCCAGCAGGCACAACAGGATGTATTTCGTTAGTTTATCTTTCATATTTGTATGCTTTGTGCTTTTTCAATTTCCTATTATATCGGTAGTCCACGACTGGTTTTGCCAGGTGACCACACTGATTTGTCCGTCTTCTACATTTACCGTCCAATCGAAATTATACGAACGGGCATGCAGCAGGTGCGTTTCGTTCACCAATGTCATGTATTGGGTCGGCACACCATTGACCGCCATGTTTATCAATACAGCGACTGGGGTCGACATCGTAAGCGTAGGCAATACACCTATGTCGCCGGTTATGGTGCCATCTGTCTCTGTTTCTAATTCAGAGCCGGGCAGTGTCACCCACGAACGTTTGTCTCCCATCCGCATCACTAACGTATCGGCGATGTTTTCCGAACTCCAGTTGTATTGCAATGGCCCCTCTGCTCCGTGATTGAAAGGATTCTGCAATCCGCTTATCTCAATGCCGGCTTCCAGCGGTTCCAAGGTGTAGACCCCTGTACCTTTATGGATAGTAAAAGTGAAGCGTGCCACTTGGCTGATGATGGGGTTCAGTTTAATGTATTGCACTCCCGTTGCGTTTACATCGATTTTAATAGGTTTCGTATAGGTTTGCTCATACCGTCCATCGGTGGAATAGAGGTATATGCCATTGTCTACCCACATCTTCAGGTCTCGGTCTATCGGATAGGCGGGTGATACCATTTTAAACTTGTATGTTCCTGCCTCCAAGTAGAGGGGTGCGCCTATTTCTTCCGCATTGATTTCGAGCTTGCCATTCACTTCTTGGGTCGTACAAGGATAAAGCGTATTATACCCTCCGGTGGTTGTCCCCACTACATATCCCTGCAAGTTGGGCGTACCGTAAGTAGTTCCATTGTCATTCCGTTTAGCATAACTAAGCCACAACGTGCTGCCTACGGACAATAATTTTTCCCGAGGAGCCGGTTGAGGCAAATCATGCCAGTCGTTTGGTCCAAGGTTATCTACCGCTCTCGATTGTGCATCAGAAATGCTAATGCCATAAGTTCCGGGCAATTGGAACTCTACCTGCACCTTGCCATCGGGTACAGATACGGGAGCATCTTCATTGGTGTTGCAAGCTACCAGCATTCCCGTCAGGATTCCTATGATGATTGTTCTCTTCATACGCATTCTTTATTTTGCGGTTACATCACGTACACAACGGATTTGGTCACCAAGGGCTTTACGGCTTCTGCCAAATAAACCAAAATTATAGTCCCTACGTAAGTAACATACCCAGTTATAACTAAAATTATCACTAAGGTCTACACCAAATGTCAAGTTATAATCACTGCTTCTCAATATGGTAGAAATGCCATCGCTATTAAGACCCTGCATTCCCGTAGTATGGATAAACCCACATGCCGGTACTTGCATGATTGCCGTAGGAGTAGACCAATCCAAACCGGAAGCTAAGAATAGTTCTTCCGATGTTAACCCATTAAAAGTCATGTTGGCATCTCCTGAGAAATAAGCAAACTCATAATAAGATTTATTACGGTCTGACTTGGATTCCTTCAACAAAATCCTTATCCGGTAACAATCCGAACGCCCTTTCCGTTTTATCAGATAAATAGCCCTTTCTCCATCGATGGTTCCATGCACAACTGCTTCCGGAAGGCTCAGTGTATGCCCCGTATAATTAAGGTTATACCGATAACCTTCATACCAATTACCCCCTGAAGAAAGGGCAATTTCCGGAAGAAATGATGCAAAATCTTCCTGCGTAGGCAACCTCCATCCTTTGGGGCAAGGATGATTTTCGCTACTTTGTGTCCAGTAAGTATTGACAAACTCATCTTCCCTATTTTCTGTCTCATCCAACATCCAACAACCATTTTCTCCACCGGAATCCCAAACAAATTCATAAATGCCTTCATCCCCCGGATTAACCGCTATATTCGGATACCTTACGGATACACCATGTAACTCCGTCCCAGCCTGTACTCCCCCATATACTTTTTGCCCATATTGGTTATAAGTATAAAGAAACGGATACACTGGTATCTTATTAGGTGCCGCATCATATTTCTCCTTATCTAATATATAAGGTATATTCCTCGCATACTGGTAATAATACCCCCGGCACGCCTCCCAATTGTTTTCACAATCGGCACTCTTTGCCCCCAAGTTCCGGTCCATCCACATCAGGTTGGCAAAGGTAACGGGTTGTCCCAAGTAGTTGTTATCTCTGTTCTCATCAATCCAGTCATACACTTGCGGAGCGATGGCAATGGTACGTACTTCGTCTTTCAGCACGGTAATGAGCAAGGTATATTGATGATTGACTTCAAACTGGAATACGCCGACGTCATTGCCTTCTTCATCGACTTTTCTTAATTTGTACTCTACCTCTTTATCTCCTCCCTCCAGATTTCCTAAGGTAACAGATATAGAAACTTCTTCGTTATCGGCATTGGGGAAAAGCAACAGTTCACCTGACACTTTTGTGCTGGTTGTTGTAATGCCTTGTTCGCCCCTGAAATAATTCCGTTCAACCAATTTATCTGAATCGCCATAGTTCCATTTTCCGTTTACAATATCAAGTGTACCGCTTCGGTGTGTTCCCTTGACCGTTATGGCTTTTAGCGTTACGTTCTCCAATCTCATATCTTCATCTCCCGATTCATCCTGTTTTACAATCATGAACTCCACTTTGCTCATGGCATGCTTGAAGTCCATTTCCAGTCGATAGCCATTCTCTACCGTTTGGTTTATCAAATTATTGGAAAACATCAAGTCGGGCAGACTGTTGTCTTCTGTTACTGCTTCTTTAATCACCGGATTGTCAAGCGGGGCATTTTCGGGCGCTTGGCTTGGGCTGCTGGCTGCTGTGCCATACGTCACCCCGTAAATACTAATTGAAGTATCGTCATAGACAAGAGGTGATCCGTAACCGATTGTATGGTTGGCTTGCTCTGTCCCTTCCATATTATATAAGGGCCATTCGTTTCCTCTTTTAGCGTAAAGCAAATATTTTGTACCTTCTTCAAACTGCTTCACTTCATCACCTGCACGGGTAATGATGTGGCTTTTTCGGGCAGAAAGTATGGTTTCCTGCTCTTCTGACGGAGTGACGGAAATTGCGTCCTCATGTGTACAGGCTGTGATACCCAGTAGGGCTAATATGCCTGCTCCGTATTTCAATTGTTTCAGTATCATGTATCGTTCCTCCTTCTTTCAATCAGTTAAAAGGATAAATGGGAATTATCAGATAACCACCTTCTTCCCACGGGCATTTGTTTCCTATCAGTTCGATGCCTTCTTCGCTAAAAACAAGGGTGAAGGTGTATGACTCGTTGGCATAGAGTATATTGGCGCTTTTCCCTTGGTCTACCTCTGCCTGCCCGTCTCTTTTGATATCGAAGTGAAGCTTAGCCTCCATAGTGACATCTTTCCATTCATCGCCAGATGCATCCGAAGTCTCCGCTCTTGCCACCGTAACACTTACAGGCAGGTTGGTCAGTTCAGGTATGATGTATGCCCAGCCGATTTCCAATGAATTTTCACGGGTCAGCATGTAGTAATCGTTGTCATCCTTGGGTTGTTGAGCGAGTTCATAACTTTCCTGTCCGGATGCTATCGGAACGTAAAGGCTTTTATCCCGGTTCCATTCCACTTGTGTTGCCACTACGTTGTGAGGAAGTGTAATGCGTACATTCTTCAGATATTCTTCCGCATTTTCTGCCAGTTTTGCATAGAAATACACTCGCGACTGCGCATGCATAAATTGTAAAGTCTCTCCGTCCTCTCTATCGAAAGGCAGGGCAGCAGATGCTACCAATGGTTCTATCGAAGTCAACACATCTGTCTTACATAAACCGTCTTTTGGTATAGTCAGGCGTTCGTAATTGTCTGTATCGTCTATTCTCTTTTCCGGTTCTAACGTAGCAGGCGCATATCCTGTAGCCATGACACGGCGATTACCGTCGGGATACAGTTCGCCGGTATTGTAAGGTTCATTGGGACGTTTATAGGTATCAATGTGTTTTTCAGGACGTTTCACATAAAGCGGAGTTGGATCCTTTGCATTTCCCAACACATCGCCAAAGTCCCAAAAGAGAAAGACCGCATCGTTGGCTGTACTTCCGGCATCGGTCTCTTCTCCGTCTGCACGTGCCACATCTGTATAGATACGCATTTCCGCACTGCCGGATGCTCCGTTGTCCGGCACACCGTCTTGCGAGCATGCCGCAAAGAGCCACATGCCCAACACCCCTGTTCCTATGTAAAAACTGTTCTTTCTCATGGTTGTGCCGTTTCTGATTGTTGTGGTACTTTTATCTCTACCTCCGAGCTGCCTTTGTCCACCCAATCCACCAGTTCGGAATGGATGCGCATGGTCTCATTACCGGGGAAAGGCGAGCCGGGAGCAATGATTTTCTCTACCTTTAATATATAGTAGTGGTTGCGTTTGATGCCCCAGCGGGTTTGAGTGTCTTTGCTTATTGCTCCATTTTGGGCATTCTCATCTATATAAGTGTAATAATAGCCCCAGCCGCCATCGTAACGGCTGAAGTCGGTTTCGGGAGATTCTTTTAATTTCTCTTTCATGCCTGCCAGCGAATAATAGTTGCCATCGCTGTCCCGCCAAAACGTACCTGCCGGGTAAGTGACTGGTTCTAACGGATTATCTACACCCTCCACTCCATCCAATATCCCTTGTGCTTCCTTTTCCGTTTGAGCTGTTTTCGGTTTATCGCCTCCGTTCCATATCACTTTGGGTGTATATTTCGCTCCCACCATTACCCGGGTGGTTACATAGCGGATGGCAGATTGGAAATCAGCTTCATTGGGGAATGTCATGTCGTTATAAACCGTGTTCTCGGTGCAATACAGTCCTTCGGTATAGTGGTTAATTGTTGCGTTTGTTTCCCCTATTCTCTTATCTTCGTACAAGGTGGCTGTTCTGACCATACACGGTTCCCCTCCCTGATAGGTCGGTATACTTGTATTGAGCATTTCCACCATGGCTTGTGTGTCATAGTAGAGAAATTCTTTCTGGTAGGCGTCCAAATCTTTGATACCATAGGTGGTTTCATCACCACTTACTTTTTCTTCCAGCCATTCACTCATTCCGTAGTTAGGGTCTTTCAAGTAAGCAGCGTCATCTGTATCTGTCCGGTAGTCTATATACGTCTTGCGGTTGAGCACATTCAGCATGTAGTTTACATCGGCCAATCTTATCCAGCCGGTATTTCCGGTTGTGTTGTCGGCGTTGTCTTTAGAATCTATCACTGCTACGTAATCGTTATTTTCCGGAGAAGGCACACAGGTCAATAATACTTTGGCTACGGTGCGTACCAAAGAAAGAGTATCAATCTTTATGGATTCTTCAGTTTCTGTATTTCCGTCATCTGCCGGAATAACGATGTCTTTGTTACCATTAACTGTTACAATGCCTGCCATAACGATATTGCCTCCTGCTCCATCCGTATTTTTTTCATGGTTTATTTCCATTAAGCTGCCTACGATGTTATGTCCGCTTTGTCCTTCACCGGCATCGAAAATCCGGTCTTTAGCCCAAAAGGCATTTATATGTTCTTGTTCCGCATTGGCAAGTATATAAAAATGTTTGGTGCCGGTTATGCCTGATAAAGTAAATTGTACATCGTATATTCCGTTTGTAGGTTCACTCGGCTCAATAGTCTGCCAAGTTTCGAACAATTCTTCCCCATTATACACTCCCATCATGATAAGGGTAAGCGTATGTATCTGACATTCTTTTTCAGTAAATCCCAGTTCATATCCCGTATCGAATGGAGCACGGGATGTGGGCGATTGAAGGCCAGGTTGCTGCACGGTCAGGCTAATGACAAGATTTCTTCTCATCCCTTCTGTCTCCGAAGAAGGGACAGGATATGAATCGTCATGGCAACTGCATAACATCACGATTGCCCCTATCAGTAATACACTGAAACTTATTATGTCAGTACCTATTTTATTCATTGTAATTCTTACGTCACAACATTAATTTTTATTCTTAAAGTTCCGTTTCGCTCAGCACCACGCGCCAGGAGTTGATGATGATGCTGGAGCTTATCCAGTGGTTGTTCTCATCGAGGAAGAACGTCAGGTTGTACTCGTCCTGGCGGTCGAGGTACTCTTGGTCGCTTAAGTCTTGGTTGTAGTAGCCTTTTATCAGCAGAGCGTAGTCTATCAGGGGGATGGACAGCACGGTTTCGCCTTTGTCGTTGTGCACCGTAAGGATGGTGCGTGTGTCTTTATCCTTCACCAGTCTTCCTACGGTCAGTTCCGCCAGTGCGGTGGATATGGCGGTGGTGGCACGGCTGCCGTCAGAGTTCATGTCGGCTGTGCCCGAAGCGGTGTAATAAGGCTGATAGTGGAGCAACTCGTCATCGAGCAGGGAGTTGTCGTGAGCCATCAGGCCGTTTTCGTCCGTAATCTGAAAGCTGAACTGATTGACATCTACCGGCTCGCCGGAAAGATGCTGCAAGACGATGCGTACTGTCTTGGTATCTTTGGTGAGGGGTATGTCGATGTCGTGTGTGCCCGGCTCGTCGGGCAGGGTGCAATGGGGAACGAAAGCATGGAATACCGGTGCTATCTCTTCTACGGTAGCTTGACGGTTTTCGTCGTATTCCCGGTTGATGGTGCAGGTCAGTTCTTCTACTGTCGATACGCCGGGAGTAAGGGTTGGCACGTCGTGCGACTGCAGTTCGTTTTCCACTCCGCACCAAGCGACGAATTGATAGGTTCCAGCAGGCAATTCGAACGGCAGGGCGTAGCCTTCTTGCTGCAAGGCTTCGCCGCTGTCGGTGAATTGCTGTACAAACTTACCGCTTTCATCGAAGGCGTAAAGCGTAACCGACTCCACTTCGTGTGCAAAAGCGTCGGAGTAGTGCAGGTGCATGTCGTAGCGGAAGCGTGCGCGGTAGTTTACCGAGCAGTCGCCTTCGTAGTCCATGATGCTGCACGATGCGGGCATTAGTCCGACCAATACGCCTATTGCCACTCGTTTCAATATTCCGGTAAGGGTTTGCATGGTTTGTTTGGGTTTAAAAGTCCCCACCAACCTTTTCTCCATAAGCAGGATTAAGGTTGATGGGATTGTTTACTTGTTGATTTGTTTTGTAAATTTATATTTAGGTTACAAATTCGGTGGACAGGTATTATTCCAATGTTATGTTGCTGGATACAACTCTCCATGATAAGACATTGATACGTGCTGCGATATACACTTCTTCATTTGAAGGATGGGTTGTGTCAATGTCTTTGTCCGGGTCAAAAATTGGGGTACCATAACCCTTGATGTCGGTAATCGTTACATCATAGATGTGGTTGCGTACAACACCATATTCACCAGTCGAACCTGTAGTCCCTAAATGTTTAATCGGAGTGTAATAATAAACATAACCTTCCTTAGCTATTTGGGCAGGATTCTTGGCCAGTTCTTCATTGATTGTTGCTTCAGCATCTGCTAATTCGATGTATTTTTCGTTACTTCCAGTATAATCCGGATTCTCTATGTAAATGGTGACACCATCCAAGGCATCGTCGTCTAATTGGGCAATCGCCTCATAATCTTCACCTCCTGTTTCAGGTGTTGTTGCCTCAAAGTGAATGTTGTCCGGCGTAATGAAACTTTCATACTCGTATTCTGTTCCTCCTCCAGGCAATGATGTTCCTTCGGTTCTCGTATAATATACATTATTGTATTTATTTGCAATCAATGTCAGAATGTCTTTTTCCGAGTCATGTTCTTCACCGAAGTATTTGTAAATGGGATTAGGGTTACCCTCTTCATTTACCAATTGTGCTACGACAACTACTTCCGTGTGCTCATCTGCCTTCGTGTTTTCTTGGCAATATCTTTGAACTGAAATGTTCGTTGCACCCTCGGGTGTAGCTGGCTTTTGGTCATTAATTATTTCGTCTTGTGATTTTTTTTCCAACGTAACCGTGGCGGGGGTTGTTGCCCAATAAGAACGATGGAAAGGTTCATCATTCCAAGTAAACCCGAGTGTCATATCGTTCCAAGCCGGGTCAATATCTTTTAAAAGGTTGGACTTGTCTGCTGTCCTTGTGACTGCCCAGCCTAAGATTTTAGCATAAACGGCAGGTTCTCCATCTTCTGATACTTTATATTGATTTTCTTTGTCGGCATTGCTAAATGTCACTCTTACTTTAGCAAGTACACGTTCCACATAGATATCTACAGGATTTGCTTCTGCGTCAGGTTGACTTTGTGCTACTTTTCCGACAATATCTGTCGCAACAACTTCAGTTCCTTCACTTGCATAGACAGAATTGGACATAACAAAACTGGTTGTTGAACTGTAATCGGCAATGGCTGTTTGTAAATCTGAAAGAGATTTGCTTCCCGTTAAAGTCGCAGGAGGGTTCAACACGGCAACTATTGATGTAGGCAATTCAGTCGTTGTTCCTTTAAAAACAAGTACTCCTTTTTTGATTGATTCTACATTAGGTTCATCTTTGCCTTGATCTTCTAAAGTAGTAATATCAACGTAATTGGTTGCTACCACAGCGCCTGGAGCGTCATTAGTTGTGACAGTGTAAGGACTCCCAGATGCGTTGAATAAATAAAAGCGTGCTTTGGTAATGGTATTTTCAAGACCTTCGCCGTTTTCATATTTTCCTCCTTCCACACGGCTCCCCGTAGGATTGGCATTTACAATATTTACCGCAACATACGAGAGCTGTCCTCCTTCCTGGCCGCTATTTATTGCGGAATTTTCTTCATTCGAACACGCTGCAAACAGGGTGCAAGCCAGTGTTCCTACTAAAAATCCACTTAGTTTCATACTCGTTTTTATTATTGGTTAATCTTCTTCTTCACGTAACAGTTGCAGTTCCTCCAGTGCCGTGTCGGCTTCGGTGATGCCAGCCGATTGTGCCTGTTTCAGTAAGGTTTCGGCTTCGGCATAGTTCTTTTCCAGCAAGGCACAGATGCCACGGGCGTAGACTGCCTGCGGCGTATCGCCTGCTTTGGCGAGGTAACGGCGTGCGGCAGGGAGGTCTTTGCGATGCAATGCCGTGTTGGCTGCATTGAGGTTTGCCACCGGGTCATCGGGATACAGACGGACGGCTATGTCGAATACTTCATCGAACTCTTTGCTGCCCGGCTCGCACTCTTGCGCTACAAGGAACAGTTCTTGCAGGCTGAGCTTCTGGGGCTGGGTGCGCATGATGCGGCGTATCTCTTCGGTGTCGGTGAACGAACGTATGGTATACTCGATGCGGTAATCGCTATGACGCAGGGCTGGGTAACAATCGCGCAACAAGATGCGATAGTCAGCAGGATAAGCCGACTTGATGCGGCGTTCTTTCCGGTCGGGTTCTTCCTCGCTGTCGATGATGGCTAAGATTTCCTGCCTGTGTTCCAACGCCGACCCGTCTACATAGCGGCGCAAGCCTTCCCAGTCTTCCGGTTCGGAAGCGGTGCGGATAAACCCTGCGCCGAAATGGTACAACCCCGAAACATATTCTTTCAACGCTTCGGTACGTCCGGCTGCCAAGCGGGCATTTCCGGCATACGAACCTTCGGGCGAGGCGTATCCCTTGATAGCAAGCGAAGTGACGGTGATGTCCTTGTCAGCTTGCACCGAGTCGATGGTCGCCGTTATCTTGTCTAGCTCACGCTGGTTGTTGCGGTATTCGGGACGGATTTCCGTGCGGCTCACCGGGAAATCGATGTATGCCGTACCTGCCAAGGCACGTGTCTTGGTGCGCTCCACTTCGGGCTGCACATAGACCATAAGCGGGATAAATTCGGGACGTTTGCCACGGTATTCGCCTATCGCCTGACTTTGTTCGGCAAGCACTTTGCCACAGCACCCGTAGTCCTGCCTGAACAGGGTCAGGCTGGCTCCGTCCATCCATTCCTCGTAAGGGAGGATGACTTGGTATGCCAGCGTGTCGGGCTTGTCTTTTTCCTTGAAAGAGAGTTCGTCCGCTCCACCCAGCATACGCCCTTTGCCCTGACGGGCATAGTGGAAATAGCGGTTGCGGCTATAGATGCCTATGGGGCGCAATGCCTTGTTGGTGTCGCCTTTTTCCAAGAGTGGGGTGATGAGCACGGCACGGTCGCCTTCCGCTTCCACTTCGCTTAGGCGGAGGGTCATGCCTACCGTGAGGTAACTGCCATCGCGTTTCAGCGACACACGGTCTGCCTTTACGCTGTCCTGCATCGGGGCTTGCGCCTGTGTCTGGAGGGCAAGGAGTAATGCCGCAAAGGCTAACATCTTATAGGATTTCAGGAAACTGTTCATAGCAATTCAGGTTTTAGAATACGTAAATCAAGTTGACGGCTGCCTTTGTGGGTCCTACATAATGGTGGGTTTTGCCCGTCTCTTGCCGTTCGCCGCAACCTATACATTCGTAGCGGTCGAATTTGGTAAAGGCATATCCGATGCCTATCTCCAACTCCAGATTCCAGTGCATGCCGAGGATAAAGGAATAGCCATAGCCTACACCTGCGCCTGCAAACCATCCTTGATACCGGTTGTCTTCCAATTTGGAAAGGTCGGAACCCAAGAGGTTGAATCCTCCCTTGATGCCGCCCATATTGTATTTGCCTCCATGCAGGTGGAAACCTAAGAAGTGTCCGGCGAATCGGTCGCAGAACCAATAACGTGCTTCGGGCTGGAGAAACCAGTTTTTCCACCGCTTCCCTTCGGAAAAAGTCCAGTTATTATAGTTTGCCGTTACATCGATAGTCCATTTCGGCGCGACACCAAACTCCACACCGCCATTGATGTTGAGTGCAGCATCGTATAATAGATTGCTCTTCACAGCCACATCTTGCGCCGAAACCGAGAGTCCTATGCACGACAAAAGGACGAATAACAAACGCTTCATAGCATATCTCTTTTTATTTATACTCTATCAAAACGGGAACTTAGCCGGACTATATTATATTAAGGTATATAGGCGGCTGTCTGTAAATCTGTATATATCTCTTATAGCGAGCAAAGATATACATATTATTTTACAACAACAATAGGCTAATATATTTTTTTTCAAAAAAATAAAAGAATGAATGAAAAGGCTGATTATCCGCGAGCAGGCAAGTGGTTTTCTGCAAACAGTTACCTAAGTTTTATATTCCAGCCCATGGAATATAAAACTTTTGTAACTGCCGCAGGGAAACAAATGCCATAAGCGGCGTAAATATGTTTATCCGCTGCGTGTTTTATTAGGAATTAAGTGCTATCTTTGTCTGCAGGAAACAAAATGTGAAAATGATTATTGAATATCCGCAAACATCCCATGTAGGGGCGTATTGGGAAAAGGCGGACATTCAAATTGAAGAATATGGAAAAGTTACAGAGATTGCCTTTTAAGGCACGTAAGGCTGTCTTCGAGAAACTGGAGCAGATAGTGGACATTGCCGCCATGAGCAAGGAAGACCGCATGAAATACGACGAAAGTATCAAGGTCTACCGCGACCAGCTGGTAACGATAGAATATGCACGGCAGCAAGGCTTTGCAGAAGGTGAAGCGGAAGAACGCCTTAAAAATGCCCGTGGTATGAAAGCCGCAGGCATTGCTCCCGACTTAATAGCACAAATTACGGGGCTTCCCCTTGAAACGGTTGAGGGGCTGTAGACAGACCAATCATATCCTGCTTAATTCCGCAAATAGCTTAGAAGCTGTTTTGAATTTCTCCAAAAAGTTTTTCTTGGCTTGATGTATCCGTTTTCGTGTGTGCTTTGGGCGATTTTTTGGTCCTTTTCGCTCCTGTTCTTCGTCAGATAGCCCGCTATCTTCCTCATCACAGAAGCGAAAATGCCTCAAAAACTCATCCCAAATCATCGCACGATAAATTCAAAACAGCTTCTAAATAATTTAGAACTTTATAATATGAGATATTTATTGCTTTTTGTTTTTTGCGCCTTGACAACCATTACATTAAAGGCACAGACTCCCTCTATTGAGGCATTGCATAAATGTGCTAAAGAAAAGGGAATGTCTCCCAAAGAATACATATTCAAACAGTTTGAGAAATCGGATATAGTAGTGCTGGGTGAGCGCGACCACCGTGACACGGTACAATACGACCTGATTCACGACATCCTGGCCGATCCTCGTTTTGCCGAACAAGTGGGACACGTCTATACCGAAGTCGGCTCGTACAACATGAACGATGATGTGAACCGCCTGCTGCAAGGCAGTTATCCAACAGAGGCGGCTTTCATGGACAGCCTGTATGCCTATTATAGAAAGTCAGAGACCTTCTATCCGATTTGGGAGAAGTACAACCGCATTAAATTCCTGAAAGGTATATATGAAATAAACCGTACTTCTTCAAGGAAAATTAAGCTCGGACTAACCGACCGAGAGTTCTCATGGGATGAGATTCGTACTGTAGAAGACTACAAGAAATTCTGGGAATCTCGTACAGTGAACTATCGCGACAGTTTAATGGCTGCCCATATTTCGGAAATGTTTGCCCGCCAGACACCCTTGAACGGTAAGCGCAAGGCATTGGTGATAACCAGTCAGCCGCATGCCATCAACTATTCGATGATTCTCAAAAAGAAAAATACGGTTTATGGAACACAGGGATGGTGGATGAAGAAAATCTTTGGAGAAGAAAAAGTCAGAATCGTGATACTGAATTGGTTTGATTACAACCTGTTTGACGGAAGTAATTTCCCGATGACGGGTGAAGGACATTGGGATGCAGCCTTTGAACTGATGGAATGCCGCCCGTTCGCTATTGATTTGAAAAACACGCCATACGGAGAAACTGCTTACAACGGTCTCATCGGAGGTACTACGATTAATGTAAAGAACAAGTGTTGGCAGGATGTGGCCGATGGGCTTATCTACTATGCACCCCTCTACGACCATGTTGCTGCATGGGGTATTGAAGGCCTTATAACCAAAGAGTTTGAACCTGAAATCAAACGCCGTCTGACCATATTCTTCCAGGCAACACAACCCGGCGCAGAAATACCCATGGAGGCTGCCATTGATGAATACAATGTTTTTCATGCTCATCCGGCTGCCATCAAAAGCAAAGAGGAAGTGAAGGGAATCATTCAGAAAGTGCTGGAAAAGAATATTCGACAATAATAGAGTGATATTGAATTATTAGCCCTACATTTGCAGCCCGAACAACCTATTGACAACTACTTTTTAAACAGAATACACAATGAAAAGACTGAAAGAACACTTGCTGATCTTGCTTTTAAGCTCAGTATGCTTCACAAGCCTGTCGGCACAAACCGATGCCGAACGGAAGTTTCTGGCCTCTGCCGACTCGCTGAACACACAGCTTCTCAACGCATATACCGGGAAGGACTATCCGGCTACCGAAGCCCTCTGCCAAAAGGTTATCGACCTCTACGACGCACATGCGTCGCAACTGGCCGAAGGCTATGCCTACTTCAAATATTCCAGCTATTACACCATGGCCAGCGTCCAGGCAATACAAGGGAAAAAGCAAGAAGCCGTCAGCAACCTGTTCAAAGCCCTGAACAGCAATAAGATGGAAATCAGCTACAACAGGGTAGTCAATGATGAGGACCTGAAAGACATTCTGGATGCACCTGAATTGCAACCCGCCCTGAAGCGACTGAAAGAGACCACCGATTACCTTTATATCCTGCAAAATGCGCCGGAATACACCCGCACGCAGCCAGCCGACAGCCTGCCCCGGATTGTCTATGCGCAGGCCGACGAGCCCGACTTGAAGCGAGTCCGTGACTATTTCCGGTTGGACAGCGTGGCCGTGGCGGGCGACGAACTGACCACCATCAAACGCATCCTGACCTATATCCACGACAAGATACGCCACGACGGGCAGAACGGCAATCCGACAGGCGGAAACAACTCCATCAACTTTGCCGAGGCCTGCAAGGACGGCAGCCGGGGACTGAACTGCCGCGGACTGGCCACGGTGCTGAACGAGTGTTATCTGTCAATGGGAATCCCGTCGCGTGTCATTACCTGTATGCCGAAGACGTACATCAACGACTGCCACGTCATCAACGCCGTCTATTCGTCCACCCTCGGCAAGTGGCTCTGGATAGACCCCACGAACAACGCCTGGGTGACCGACGAACAGGGCAACCTACTGAGCATACAGGAAGTGCGCGCACGCCTCAGGAGCGGCCAGCCCGTCCGGGTGAACGAAGAGGCTAACTGGAACAACGAAAAGAAGACCACGACGGAAGAGTATCTGTACGAGTACATGGCCAAGAACCTGTTCTACCTGGAAAGCTGGACGCGCTACGGGTTCAACACGGAAAGCGACCATGAGAACCTCATCAACTACATCTTCCTGCAACCCACCGGCTGCGACAGCAAGCAACGGAACCCGAGGAACTTCTCCGTCAACGACGACCGGTACTTCTGGCAGCCGCCACATGCAGGCAGTTGCCCTCAGCTACAGAAATAAAAAGCCTTGCGCACCAACAAATGCACAGAAGCTACCCTATTGCAGGTCGACCATTCCTGTTTTCAGGATATCCACCAAGATAGGCTTCATTCCGCCTACAAAACATTCCACGGCTATCACCATCAGGATAAGGCCCATGAGACGCATCATGACATTGTTACCCGTCTCTCCCAGCACATTAACCAAGCGGGTGGAAGCACGGAGAATAAAGTAGGTCAGCAAATATATAAAAGCGATGGAACCGATCAGGACGCTTTTCAACTCAATGGTATCGGCATCCTGCATCAGGACAATAGCATTGGCAATGGCTCCCGGACCGCAAAGCATCGGAATGCCCAAAGGTGTGATAGAAATATCGTTCGCATACGTTTTGATTTCTTCGTCCTTCAGCTTCATCGGCGTATAGCGTGCTTGCAGCATGTCGAAACCGATCTTAAAAATAATAACTCCACCCGCTATGCGGAAACCGTTGGTGGAAATGCCAAAGAACCAGAAAAGGAACTGTCCGGCAAAAGTAAAGACCATGATAATGATAAAGGCAGTCAACGTGGCACGGGTAACCACGCTGTGCCTCTCCTTATCGGTCATTCCCTGCGTCATGGTCAGAAACACAGGCATGGTGCCCAATGGATTGGTCAACGTAAAGAAAGAAGTCAGGCACAAAAGTGCAAAAGGTAAAATTGTATCCATAATATCAGTTATTAACAAATAGTCTAAACAAAATCGAACAACAACAGCCCTATCATAAAAATGTAAGCAATTCCTTCAAATCTTTGATGTGATAAGTCGGCTTAAAAGGTAATTCACTCCGCCCTTCCACATCAAAAAACGCCTGATGCATACCCACGCCATAGGCTCCGGCAACGTCATTTTCCCAATTATCGCCTACCATCAACGAATCTTCCAGATACGACTGAGTAGCCGACAAAGCGAAATGAAATATCGGAACATGAGGCTTCAAAACACCGATATCATCAGACAAGACTACTTTTCGGAAATAGCCGTCGATACCCGCTGAACGCATCTTATGGCATTGTAACTCCTGAAAGCCGTTTGACAGAATATAAAGATTGTAACGTCCTGACAAATAGTCGAGCACTTCACGAGCATGAGGCATCAGCTTTGCTTTTGTAGGAATCACCGAGAAGAAATCATCCGAAAAACGTTTGGCCAGTTCTGCGTCGCCCCATCCTACCTGCTCCAGCGGATAGAGAAAGCGCTGACGATTCAGTTCATCTTTTGTGATCTTTCCCTGTCCATACTCTTCCCACAACTCTACGTTCCGCTTCTGATAAAGCTGATAGAAGTGGTCGAAGGAAGAGAAAAAACGGTCATACGCATACTTGTGATACATTTCCTGAAACGTATCATAGGCATTTTCTGAAAAAGCCCACAACGTATCATCCAAATCGAAAAAGATGTTTTTATATCTACGGGACATAGGAGAAAGATTAAGACTCTCTAAAGAAACTGCAAAAAAACGCAGACCTATGCTGAGGGTTACTGAGAATATTTCTCAAACCTCTCTGCAAAAGCCTGCGTTTACATCACTATCGATTTATTATCTACAGCTTATTTCACCTGGATCACAAGATATTTGGAAACACTCCAGAACTCTTGCGGATTGGTAATCTTCAGTGTAAGCTGGTTCTTATCATCTTTCTCGAATGCATAGGAACCGGCAGGATGGTTAGTCAAAATGTCAGCCGACTTGGAATACAACTTGATTTCCTTGGTCGTACGGATATCGACTTCTGTAAAATAGTCCTTGTTGACTTCGGCATCCTGAAGCACTTCACCTTTCTTGAGAATATTCTGGTCTTTCAGTTCCTTCTTGGTTCCGAAAACAAACCAGGCTGTATTCAACGCCTTGTCCTGTTGGGAAACGGTCTTGGCTTTGGCTTCGTTTTCTGCAGTAAGCTGCTCCTTCTGTGTAGTCAGGTCGGTAACAGCTGCATCCAGTTCCTGAATACGGATATTCTTTGATGCCAGCTCTGCCTGCAATTCCTCAATCCGCTGAGCTTTATCAGCTAAATCCTGTGTCAATTGTTCAACTGCACGCTTCAGTTGTGCCGAGTTTGTCTTGCTACTCTTTAGCATTTGTTGCAGTTTCTCAATCTGCTGCTTGTTTTCTTCCATCTGTTTGCGGATGAATTCTATATCAGAAGCCATCTGCTGACGAGCACTCAACGAACCTTCTGCGACCGAACCACGCTGCAGGTCCACCCGATTTTCAGCAGCATTAATCTGCCGGAAACCTTCAGAAATATCATTGAATGTACCCATCATCTCGTCTAACTCAGCATCACGCTGGCCCAATACAACTTTCAAAGAATCATTCTCGGCCCTTAACTGGTCTTTGCTCTCACCTGTAAAATTGTCGCATGAAGCCACAACGGCCGCACATACTACCAAAAAAGCTAATTTTTTCATACGCTTTGTTTTAACGTTTAAAGTTGGTTTTTATTCTTTGTCTATTCCTGCTATCACTATTACTATTTCGCCACGAGGTTCATTGGCCGTAAAATGGGCAACTAAATCACTCAAGGTACCACGTACGGTTTCTTCATGCACCTTTGAAATTTCTCTTGAAACAGAAGCTTGCCGTTCTGTTCCAAAACATTCGGCAAATTGCGTCAAGGTCTTTACCAAACGATAAGGCGATTCATAAAACACCATCGTTCGCGACTCTTCGGCCAATACTTTCAGACGCGTCATACGTCCTTTTTTCTGGGGCAAAAAGCCTTCAAAGCAAAATCGGTCACACGGTAAACCAGATGCGACCAAAGCCGGCACAAAAGCTGTAGCCCCCGGCAAGCATTCCACTTCTACTCCATTCCTCGCACATTCGCGTGCCACCAGAAACCCAGGATCGGATATACCCGGCGTACCAGCATCTGATATCAACGCTACCGTTTCACCTCCCTTTATACGATTAACAACACTTTCAACCGTTTTATGTTCATTGAACTTATGATGAGATTGCATGGCATTCTTTATTTCAAAATGCTTCAGCAAAATGCCGGATGTACGCGTGTCCTCTGCCAGAATGAGATCAGCCTCTTTCAAAATACGAATAGCTCTGAAAGTCATATCTTCCAGATTACCTACCGGTGTGGGGACAATGTATAGTTTTCCCATAATCCGTTCAATTGAAATACTTACGCAAAAGTTCAACAAAATCCACTACAGCTTCGTTCTCCTCTCCAACAGGTACTTCTTTTTGAAACAAAGCTATGGCTTCCTCAAAGGAAACGGCTGCATTCAATTCCGTAAATACCCGATTCATCCGTGCAGCATCTCCGCCAAACAATTCACGAGTAAAACGGAACGAATCGTTCAGGCTGACAGCATGGAGCAAGTCAGTCGCAGGTTTTATCCGTTCGCCCAATATGGCCGACGGAGAGGGCTGCTCTTCAGACACGTGTACAGGAGCAGAAGAAGGTTCCGTGATTTTCACTTCCTGCCTGGTAGGTATCGGTTCTCTCTCTTCTACGATTTCCTGCCTTACGACGGCTTCGGGAGTCTGGGACCTTGTTCCTGTCTGCAGCAATTTATTCAATTCCGCAAATTTATTCTGCAATTCGTCCAAACGCTGTTCCATGCGTCCGATACTCCCTTTCAGGACATCCATTTCTGTCCTTATATCATCTAACAGTTTCTGCATATCCTTCGTTGCATACTTATTAATGGTACAAATGTAGAAATAAATAATGAAAAAACACGAGGAAGCGAACAAAATGATTACTTTTGTACGGATTATAACAACAAAGGGATGAACGTTTTTTCAGAAGATCATATACAGGAAACCAGCAGACGTGGACGGATAGAAGTCATCTGTGGATCAATGTTTTCGGGTAAGACAGAGGAACTTATCCGACGACTGAAACGAGCGAAGTTTGCCAAACAACGGGTCGAAATATTTAAACCAGCCATCGATACACGTTATTCAGAGGCCGAAGTTGTGTCACACGACAGCAATTCCATTGCTTCAACTCCTATTGATTCATCAGGCACTATCCTGCTTTTTGCATCTGAAATTGACGTAGTCGGTATAGACGAAGCCCAATTCTTTGACAATGGCCTGATAGACGTCTGCAACCAACTGGCCAATAATGGAATTCGAGTCATTATCGCAGGCCTCGACATGGACTTCCGTGGCATCCCGTTCGGCCCCATGCCCGGCCTATGCGCCATAGCCGATGAGGTGACGAAAGTACATGCCATTTGTGTCAAATGTGGACAACTGGCCTCCTTCTCGCATCGCACAGTAAAAAATGACAAGCAAGTGCTTCTCGGAGAAACGGCTCAATATGAACCCCTATGCCGCACATGCTATTTGAAGGCAATCCAAGAAGACAGCAAGAAATGAAAAACCAAATTCGCGCATTATGGAACGTAAGAAAATCACTTTCGACAGCTTTATACGCGGCGCTATCATTTGCGGCGTTGTCATTGCCATTCTGATGCTTTTGAAAAGGCTTAGCAGCGTACTACTACCCTTTTTCATCGCATGGTTGGCCGCTTATTTGATTTATCCGTTAGTAACATTCTTTCAACATCGGTTGAAATTAAGGAACAGGGCTCTTTCTATATTTTGCGCTCTCCTTTTATTAGCTGCCATAGGGACAGCAGCTTTTTATCTGTTGGTCCCCCCAATGGTCCAAGAGTTCAGTCGAGTCAAAGATCTGCTGATGGCCTATTTTACAGACAGCAGCTATGGTAGCAATGTACCACGTAGTCTATCAGATTTTCTACGAGAAAACATAGACCCGGCATTACTCAAACAACTTTTTCAAGAAAAAAACCTACTGAATATGTTGAAAGAAGCTGTACCTCCTTTATGGTCATTGGTCACAGAATCCATCAACCTTATATATGGAGTATTCACGATATTCATTATCTTACTCTACATCGTATTCATATTGTTAGATTATGAAAGTATTTCCGAAGGTTGGCCACGTTTACTTCCAGCCAAATACCGTCCCTTCCTGACAGGCATTATGAACGATGTAAAAGAAGGCATGAACAAATACTTTCGCGGTCAGGCATTTGTCGCATTATGTGTAGGCATTTTATTCAGCATCGGTTTCCTCATCATTGATTTCCCTTTGGCTATCGGCCTGGGGCTATTCATAGGTCTTCTTAACCTTGTCCCTTATTTACAGATTATCGGTTTTATCCCAACCATTATATTGGCTATCTTGAAAGCAGCCGATACAGGAGGAAACTTTTGGATCATTTTAGCAGCAGCCCTTGCCGTATTTGCTGTTGTACAAGCCATTCAAGACGGTTTCATTGTACCACGTGTAATGGGTAAGATAACAGGGCTAAACCCGGCTATCATCCTGCTTTCACTTTCCATATGGGGTTCACTGATGGGAATGTTAGGCATGATTATAGCGCTACCGTTAACCACACTTATGCTTTCTTATTACCAAAGATTTATTATCGATCGGGAGAAAATCGAACATACAGAAAGCTCTAAAAATCAAACACATGAATAAATATCAACCAAAGGAATAAAATAAAAACGCTAATAATATTTGCTATTTAAAAAGGAATGACTATCTTTGCACCCGCTTAACAGCAATAAGGTTTGATTCGCTAGCTCAGCAGGTAGAGCA
>ULNM01046142.1_pt1 | contig 23225 bp, 17 predicted proteins | sample 1951921 | NCBI WGS metagenome assembly ULNM01 (sample SAMEA4835577, study PRJEB28245) | human gut metagenome | biome: gut microbiome; material: fecal sample | place: Denmark | collected 2008
CTAATTTTACAATTTGAGTCTCTATCATTTCTAATTCTTGATGTCTTGTTGCATATGTTATTTCTATTTCTTGTAACTCTTTTTCTAGCTTTGCAGATTCTTCTATTGTATCAGTTATACTTGCTGAAAATTCTTCTTTTTCCCTGGTTATTTTTTCTATCTGTTTATTTATTTCTTCTAGTTTTGCCTTTATTTCTTCTATTTCTCTGCTTCTTCCTAGAATATTTACAGTTTTTTGTGCAACAGAACCACCGCTAATTGCTCCTGATGGATTTATTACATCTCCTTCTAATGTTACTATTCTAAATGAATAATCATTTGCTTTTGCAAGAGATATTGCATTGTCCATCTTTTCTACTATTACAGTTCTTCCTAATAAGCTTAATATTATGTCTTGATATTTTTTGTTATAGCTTATTAAGTCTGATGCTACTCCAACAACTCCATCCACTTTTTTAAATTTTTCTAATTTTTTGCCTTTTACAGAAGTTATTGGTAAGAAACTTGCTCTACCTAAATTGTTGTTTCTTAGATATTCTATCAGCTTTTTAGCATCATTTTCATTCTCTGTAACAATGTTTTGCATTGCTTGTCCTAAGCACATTTCTATTGCTGTTTCGTATTTCTTATCTACTGAAATTAAACTTGCTAAAACTCCTTCTACACCTTTATTTAAGCTAGCGTCTTTTTCGCAAGCTAATAGCAAGGATTTGACACTTTTTATATATCCATCTTTATCTTTTTCTGTTTCTTGCAAGAATTTGCATCTTGATTCTTTCATTCTGTATTCTGCTGTTAAATTGTTAATCTTGTTATCATATTCTTTAATTGCATTTATTGCTTTTTCTTTTTTATCTTTTATTTCTTCTAGTTTCTTTATAGCTTTATTTCTAGTGTTATCAATTTCTAAGAAGTTTTTTGCTATATCCTGTTTCTTTATTCTGTTTGAATCTAGTTCTGACACTGTAATTTGCAATTCTTGTTTTACATTTTTCTTTGTCTTTTCTAAGTTTTCAAAGTTTACATCATATGTATTAATTTCAGATAATCTTTCATATCTTGCATCTGTGTCTAATTCTACTTTCTTCTTTTTATCTTCTATTTCTAATTCTTTTGCAGATAATTTTTCTGACAACTTTGCAAGTTCTTCTTCTTTTTCTTTTAATTCTTTCTCAAATTTTTCTTTGTTTTTAGAAAGATTCTCTCTTTTTGATAATTTGTTTTCTTTTTCTTCGTTGAATTCTTGAATTCTCACTTTCAGCTCTTCTATCTCTTTTTGTAATCTTTCTATATTAGCAGAATTGTTTGATATTCTCTCTTTTGATATACCTATTTGAGAATTAATCTGCTCTATCTTTGTTTTACTCTCAAATCCTATGTTTTGCATATCTTCAATGGCTTGTGTTTATTCATCTATTTTATTTTTTAACTCTTCTTTTTGAGATTGTCCTTCTTCTAACTTTGTATTTTCTGCTAATTCTTGGTCTTCTAACGTTTTTAAATCTTCTGCAACCTTGCTGATTTTTTCTTTATATTCATTTATTTTAAATACAAATAATCCAATTTCTATGTCTTTTAATTCTTCTCTTAAACTTAAAAACTTTTTAGCTTTTTCTGATTGCATTTTTAACGGATCTAATTGTCCTTCTATCTCTGCTAGTATGTCATTTATACGAAGTAAGTTTAGTTTAGTCTGTTCTAGCTTTTTCTCAGATTCCATTTTTCTTGTTCTATATTTTACAATTCCAGCAGCTTCTTCAAAGATATGTCTTCTGTCTTCTGATTTATTGCTTAATATCTCGTCAATTTTTCCTTGTCCTATTATAGAATAGCCATCTTTTCCTATTCCAGTATCCATAAACAACTCTAGTATATCTTTTAATCTGCAAGGTACTTTGTTTATAAAGTATCCTGTTTCGCCACTTCTGTATATTTTTCTTGTTACTGTAACTTCATTATACTCTATTGGCAATTTTCCGTCAGAGTTGTCTATAATTATTGAAGCTTCTGCAAAGCCTAATGATTTTCTGTTTTGAGTTCCTGCAAATATTATATCTTCGGCTTTTGAGCCTCTTAGAGATTTCATACTTTGTTCTCCTAAAACCCATCTTATACTATCAGATATATTACTCTTTCCAGAACCATTTGGTCCAATTACAGATGTTATTCCTGGTTTGAATTCTAATACTGTTTTATCTGCAAAGGATTTAAATCCTTGTAATTCTAGTCTTTTTAAATACATTTCTTTCCCCTTTGATTACATTATAATTTCTTTTAAGTAACTTAGCCCACTTGTTAGTTCCATTACTTCTTCCATTTTTATGTTTTCGTAATAATTTTCTAAGCTTAAATTATCGCTTACCTTTTTTAAGGATATTAATTCAATATCGTATTTGCAACATATCATATATATAGAATGTAATTCCATATCAAATACTGCATCTTCTTTTATATCTGTGCTTGTTACAAAACATTCTGCACTATAACAAGGCAATATTTTTATGTTTGCATTATCAAGTGTTGATATTTTCTCTCTATCATAGCCTATAATTGTGTATCTTTCTTCTCCTGGTATGTTCCATTCATAATTATATGATTTATTTACATTTACCCATTGTCCTATTTTCGAATTTGTTGAGCCAACATATCCCATATTAATTATTATGTCTGGTTTATTTTCTTTATTGTTTTCAAGATAACTTACTAAACCTATTGCAGTTTGCTGTTTTCCAACTCCGGTTATTATTAATGTTATATTATCTCTTGAATATTGATTTTCTGTTATTTTTATTAATTTCAGTTCTTCAGCTATTTTTGTAGCCTCTTTTTGCATTGCTATTACAAACAATATTTTTTTCATTTTGCTCATCCTTTTTTATTTTTTATATGTGTAATTATATACTAAAATGGCAAAAAAAATCAACTGTACTTTTGTTTTTAGTACAGTTGATTTTTAATTTTATATTTCTCGTTCATTATTTTCTTGTTGTTGTGCTGGTTGTTGTGTATGTTGTCCTGCAATTTCTGCTGTTCTTTGTTGTACTTGCGCCTTTTGTTCTGGAGTTAATTCTCCTGGTACCTCTTGCTTTGGTGTTTTTTCATCTACTTGCTCTTTATTTTGTTTGTCTGCTAGTCTTTTTTGAGATGCTCTGTCTATCATGTCTCTTATTTTGAATCCTAATTTAGTTAAAGGTCCAGCTTCAATCTCAGCATAATTTCTTGCTTCATAAGCTCTATCTTTTATTGCTTTTACTTCTTCTTCGTCAAGATGACATTTTCCCAACAACCTTGAAATAAATGACATATTTTTCAAATTATATTTTATAGCCATTTTGTTTTCTTTAGCCTTTGGGTTAAAAATAGCTTCATGATATTTATTAACACTATCAGCGGCTACTTTTTCATTCATTTCTCCACTGATTAATATTGCTGCAATTATATTTGGATCTCCATGATCTATTACTTGATCTACTTTTTCTTCTCCTAATTCGCCTATCAACATTTCTTTTATTATGTGCCAGTGTTTTCCATTGCACAACTTATTTATATCCTCTACGCTTACTTTTTCGCCATTTACTCTTACTTCTTCTGCAAATACTTCAACATTTAATTTATCGTCAACTTGTTGTTTCTCTTCTGGTATTTGTTCTTCTTGAGCTACAGGTTCAACAGGTGATTGAGTTGGATTTTGGTTTTCTGGTGTTTGTGTTGCTCCTACTGTTTGTGGTTCAGTTTGTTGTGTTTCTTGTTGAGAAATTTGTTGTGCTTGAGTCATAGGTTCAACAGGTGTCTGAGTTGGATTTTCGTTCTCTGGTAATTGTTCTGATTCTAGTTCCTGAGATTCAGATTGTTTCGTAACTATTCCTGCTTCCTCATCTAATCTATCAGCCTCTTTTAAGAACTCATTGTATTCATTTTCTATATTTTGTTTTTTAGTATTGAATTCTCTTTTTATTTGTGCCATTCTATTAGATGTTGCTAATATTTTTTTAGAAATACGCTCATATCCAATTTGTTCTTCCTTGGTTCTATTAGGCTTTTCAAATATTTCTTTATCTTTTTTGGCTTGTTCTAATTCTTGTGATAAATCTTCATATTCTTCTCTTAATGAACCTTTTTGCCATTCATCTTCAAAAGATTTTTTATTTTCTTCATATTGTTTTTTAGCATTTTCTCTAATATTTTCTAAATATTTTTTCTTTTCTTCTGCCTCAGTAGTATTTTTTGCCCTTAACTCCGCATTTGCTTCTTTAGTTGCTGTTAATTCTTTAATTTCTTTTTCAGCATCAGTAATTTCTTTATTGAATGGAGCCATATATTCTTCAAATTGTTTTTCGTCGCCTTTTGAAACTTGCCAATCATATATTTTCTTCTGGTTTTCCTCAATTACTTTTTCTAATTCAGCAATTCTTGTTTCATTATTAGGTGTATTTTTTAATTCTTTAATAGATTCTATTACATTATGATATCCTTCTAAATACATTTCTAAACTCATTATCATTTCCTCCTTCTTTAAGTATTTTCCATACTTAAACTATCACTTTCTATTTTACCATATTTTGTATTTTTTCGCAATACTTTATGTTGATTTAATACGGTTCATACTATTCAATTTGAGTATAACATATAATTTTATGTTTTTTTACAGTTTTAATCGAATTGTAATAAAAATTTAATACTATTGAAATATTTTTAAATTTTCTAATGCTCTATCTGATAATTTTCCGTATTTTAGCTTTTTGTCAGATATCTTTTTTCCTGCTAATTCTGGGAGAATTCCGAAATTTGCATTCATTGGTTGGAATTTATCGTTTGGAGTTGATATGTAATTTGCTAATGCTCCTATCATTGTATATGTAGAAAACTCTGCCTTTTCCTTGTTTTCTAATTTTCTAACAGCATTAATGCCTGCCACTAGTCCAGAAGATATCGATTCTACATATCCTTCTACTCCTGTTATTTGTCCTGCAAAATAAATGTTATTGTTATTTTTTAAGTTATATGTTTTGTCTAATAACTTTGTAGAATTTATAAATGTATTTCTGTGCATTACTCCATATTTCATAAATTCTGCATTTTCAAGACCTGGTATCATACTAAATACTCTTTTTTGTTCTCCAAATTTTAAATTTGTTTGAAATCCAACAATGTTATATATACTAGCTTCTTTGTTGTCTTGTCTAAGTTGTACTAGTGCATATGGTCTATATCCAGTTCTTGGATCTGTAAAACCCATTGGTTTTAGTGGGCCATATCTTAGTGTATCTATTCCTCTTTTTGCCATTACTTCAACAGGCATACACCCTTCAAATATTTCTCTCTTTTCAAATTGATGCAACTCTACTACTTGTGCATTTACCAACTCATTATAGAAATTCTCATATTCTTCTTTGTTCATAGGTAAATTTATATAGCTCTTGTCCACATCTTTTGCACTATTCTTCCATTCTTCTACATCCATATCTTTTGGTCTTTCTTGTTCATATCTATTACCATAAAAAGCTATGTTCATATCTATGCTATCTTTTGAAATTATTGGAGCTGCAGCGTCATAAAAGTGCATATCTTCTTGCCCAGTTATTTCTAATATTTCTTTTGATAGATTGTCCGAGGTCAGCGGGCCTGTTGCTATAATTACTATTGAATCTTTTGCAAGTTCTTTTAATGATATAAGTCCTCCTCCAACCTCTGTTCTTTCTATTGTTACGTTCTCCATTTGTTCTAACTTTTCAGTTACCTTTTTAGCAAACTCTTCTCTATCAACTGCTAATGCTTGTCCTGCAGGCACACTTGTTTCATCTGCTACTTTTATCAATAGTGAATCTAATTTCCTTAATTCTTCCTTTAATAGTCCACAAGCATTCGTATGTAAATTTGATTTAAATGAATTACTACAAACTATTTCTGCTAGGTTTTTATTTGTATGTGCAGGAGAAAATTTGTCTGGTTTCATTTCATATAGTTTTACTTTTATTCCTCTTTTGGATATTTGGTAAGTAGCTTCGCAGCCTGCTAAACCTCCACCAATTACAATAATTTCGTTGTTCATTTCTCGCTCCTTACTCAAATAAATTCATTATATCTTCTTTTGATAGTTTACTAATAAATGTTTGATTTACTGAAAGCATACTGTCAATTAAGGTTTCTTTTCTTTTTTGCAATTCGTAAATTTTTTCTTCTATTGAATTTTTTGTTATTAGCTTATAGACTTGCACATTTTTCTTTTGGCCAATTCTATATGTTCTATCTGTTGCTTGATTTTCAGCAGACAAATTCCACCAAGGATCATAGTGTATTACCATATCTGCTCCAATTAGGTTTAGTCCTGTTCCTCCAGCCTTCAACGAAATTAAGAATAATTTTTTGTCTGGATTGTTGTTAAATTCATTTACTAAATCAATTCTGTCAGATACTTTTGTTTGACCTGTTAGTTTTAAATATTCTATGTTTTCTTTCTTTAATTCTTTTTCTATAATCTCAAACATGGTAGCATATCCTGAAAATAATAATATTTTATGTCCAGATTGAATTGCATCTTTTACAATTTCTATACATTGATTTAGCTTTCCACTTTCTCCTTTATAATTCTCTATAAACAAGCTTGGATGGCAACATATTTGTCTTAGTCTTGTAAGTAATGCTAATATTTTTATTTGACTTTTCTCTATTCCATTTTCTTTTATCTCAGCAAATGCATCTTTTTTAGCTTGTGCCAAATATGATAAATATATATCTTGTTGCTCATCTACCATTTGACTTGTTAGCACTGTTATTGTTTTATCTGGCAATTCTTTTAGAACCTCTTTTTTTATTCTTCTTAATACAAATGGTTCTATTAATTGTTTAAGTTTTTCCATTGCTTGAGCATCATTTTCTTTTACTATTGGAGTTTCATATAACTCCTTAAATTTCCTGTAATTAAATAAATATCCTGGCATTATAAAATCAAATATTGACCATAACTCTGATAATGCATTTTCTATTGGAGTTCCTGTCAAAGCAAATCTTGTTTTGGCTGTAACATATTTTATCGCCTTTGCATTTTGTGTATTGTTGTTTTTTATGTATTGTGCTTCATCTGCAATTAAGTATCTGAATTCATAATCATATTTTTTGTATTCTTCTATATCTCTTTTTAACAATTCATATGAGGTTATTACTATATTAAATTTAGGAATTGACTTTATCTGTTTTTGTCTTTCTTCTAAGCTTCCATGTATTACTATTGAACTAACATTTTTAGTAAACTTTTCCGCTTCGTTCTGCCAATTTAAGCACAATGAACTTGGACACACAATCAATGTTGGTTTTGCATTTTTTTCACTCTCTAGATATTGGCAGATAACAGCTAATATTTGTACAGTTTTTCCTAGTCCCATATCATCAGCTAATATTCCACCCAAACCATAATAGTCTAATGTTTCTAACCATTTTACTCCTATTTTTTGGTATTCTCTTAAATTTGCATTTAAATTCTTAGGCATTTGCATTTCTGCATTTATTTCTTTGATGTCTATATTCTCTACTAAATCCTTATATTTATCGTCTTTTGTTGCTTTTATAAATTGATTTTGTTCTAATATTTTTTCCAAATATAAGGCTCTATACATTGGTAATTTTAAGGTATTGTTCTTTATCTTACTATAATCTATATCAATATCTTTTGTTATGCTGTCTATAAATTTTATAGTTTCATTATCTTCTAATACAACAAAACTTCCATTTTTTAATCTGTAATACTTTTTCTTTAATCTGTATCCTTCCATTATTGCTTGTAGTTCGTCTGCGTTAAATTCTAAGTTTGACAAATCTACATCCAATAAGTTATTTTCTATTCTAACTCCTAAATTTACACTTGTTGTTCCCTTAACTTCCTTTTCCCTGAAGTTGTCTGTTGCAAGGATTTCAAAATTTTTCATATATGAATTAATATCATTTGTTAAAAATTTATATATCTTCTCTTCATCAGCTAAAATTAATCTGCTATTTTTTTGATCCAACATAAATCCACTTTTTACAAACATATTTATCAATTTTGCTTCTTTTATTGTTTCTCTTGATAAAAGTTCACTGTGCGGCTGGTTGTCTAATGGATTTATTTCTATATTGTCATATACAAATTTTATATCTGCTAACACATAATTCTTTTCATTGTAGTCTAGATATAATTTTGCATATAGTGGAGCAGGAATATATTTTTTTATTTCTTGATAGTCATCTTTATCAATTTCTAAGTTATTTTTTATATTTGGTTCAACTATAGAAAAGAATTTTGATAACTGGTCTGCTGGCATTTTTATTGTTCTAGTAAAATTCTTTCTATATATTTCTAGAATTTTTAGGACTGTTTCACTATATTTCTTAGAACATTTATATAAATTATTTTCTATTAATATATACACGTAATCTTTGCCATTGTAAATTGTATATTCGTATATATCTAAATCTGTTGATATCTTATAATTATTGTCATCTATCTTTTTAAATGAAAATTTTATATCTGGTTCATTTGGTACAAACACTATACTTTTCGTGTTATATTGACACTCCATTATAACTGCTTTATTTTCTAAGCAGTTAAATAGTTCATCTATTCCACTATTAGAAAGTACAATCGAATCTTCTCCTAATCTTTTTGTATAATAATCATATCCTGTTGATGCTTCGTTCGCATACTTTATTATTTCAGCATATTTAAGCACAAAATCTAAAAGATTTCTATCTTCTTCTAGAAACATATCTCTAGTATGTTCAAACTCAAGTTTTGCACCATATCTATATGTTTCTTTCTTTAGAAATCTATCATAAAATTCTGGTAATGATTTTATTTTATAAAATTGTTTTTCTCCAATTCTTATTTCTAGTTTTAGCACATTATTAAATTTGTTATATATGATTTTGGGCTCTATATGTATATAACCTTTTTTCTCTGAGCGTTCTTCTGATATATCGTCCTCTTCCTCGAAATGATAGAATTCTTTTACAAGCTGATTAAATATTTTATAATCCCCTGGATTTGTGTATTCGTTTTTATTTTCCATTAAAATCTCCTCTTTTACTGATTATTTATTATACACCATTTTCCAATAAGTTGCAATTAGAATTTGCAAAAAAATGTGCCTCGAAATATTAGATTTTTTTCTAATACTTCTAGGCATATTTTTTATTTTTTCTTTTTAGTAGTAGATTTTTTTGCCGTCTTTTTTGTAGTTGTTTTCTTTCTTCTAGTTGCTCTCTTTGGAGCTTTTTGTTTCTCCTCCTCTGGATTCCAAGGTTCTCCAACTTTTGGCTTATCCCAAGAGATAAATTTGCAAGATTCTTCTGTATTTTTATTATTCTCGCAAATATAGTAATTTTTTCCTCTCTTTGTTTTACGAACTTGCACTTGTCCTCCACAAACTGGGCAAGGAACATCTATTGTTACTACAAAAGGTTTTACATTCTTACATTCTGGATATCCTGGGCAAGCAAGGAATTTTCCATATCTGCTCATTTTTATAACCATCATTCTTCCACATTTATCGCATTTAACATCACTAACTTCATCTTCTAGTTTTACATGTTCTAGCTCTTTGTCTACTTTTTCTAATTCTTTTTCAAATGGCGGATAGAATTCTCTAAGTATTTGTTTCCATTCTTCTTTTCCCTCTGCAACTTCATCGAACTCATCTTCAACTCTTGCTGTAAATGTTACATCTATTATGTCTGTAAAATTCTCTGTTAATAACGTATTTACTACTTCTCCAAGTTGTGTTGGAACTAATTGTTTTTTATCTTTTTCTATATATCTTCTTTCGATTATTGTTGTTATTATTGGTGAATATGTACTTGGTCTTCCTATTCCTTTTGTTTCCAGCTCTTTTACAAGGCTTGCTTCTGTATATCTTGCTGGTGGTTCTGTAAAGCTTTGCTTTGCATCTAGCTTTTCTTTTTTCACTTCTTGATTTAACTCTAGTTTTGGAATATTTGTGCTTTCTTCTTCGTCTTCCTTAGAGTCGTTACCTTCTACATATAGTGTCATAAACCCTTTAAATTTTAAGTTTTGTCCACTTGCTTTGAATTTATATTCATTTACATCTATATCTACACTAATTGTGTCATATACAGCTGCTGTCATCTGACTTGCTATAAATCTATTATATATCAGCTTATACAATTTGTATTGATCTGCTGTAAGTGAATCTTTTATACTATCTGGTGTTATATGAATATATGTTGGTCTTATACCTTCGTGTGCATCTTGTGCATCTTTATTTTGTCTATAATATCTGTTCTCATAATAATTAGCTCCATAAGTTTGTGTTATTACTTCTTTTGCTACTACTCTTGCTTCTTCAGATATTCTTGTAGAGTCAGTTCTCATATATGTTATAAGGCCTACACTACCTTTTTCTGGTATTCTTACGCCTTCATATAATCCTTGTGCAACTGACATTGTTTTCTTGATTGTAAATCCTATTTTTCTTGATGCTTCTTGTTGCATTGTACTTGTTGTAAATGGTGGAGCTGGAGTTCTTTTCTTCTCTCCATTCTTTATGTTTGTAACTATATATTTTCCATTCTTTATATTTGCTAGAATTTCGTCTACCTCTTCTTTTTTATGCAATTCAACCTTTTTGTCATTTTTACCATAAAACTTTGCAACAAAATCTTGTTTTGATTTTTCATCTAGTAATGTAGCGTATATATTCCAATATTCTTCTGGTATGAAGTTTCTTATCTCATTTTCTCTATCTACAATTAATTTGACTGCAACTGATTGAACTCTTCCTGCAGATAAACCCGGTTTAACTTTTTTCCATAAAAGTGGACTTATTTTGTAACCAACTATTCTGTCTAGTACTCTTCTTGCTTGTTGAGCATCTGTTAAGTTCATATCTATTTTTCTAGGTTGTTTTATCGATTCTTTTACTGCTTCTTTTGTTATTTCATTAAATGTTACCCTACAAACAGAATCTTCTGGTATTTCTAGAATCTTTGCTAAATGCCAAGCTATTGCTTCTCCTTCACGGTCAGGGTCAGTTGCAAGATACACTACATCAGCACTCTTTGCTTCCTTTTTTAGAGATTTTATTAGGTCTCCTTTTCCCCTGATGTTTATATATTCTGGTTCAAAATCGTGTTCTATATCTACTCCCAATTTTGACTTTGGCAAATCTCTTATATGTCCCATTGAAGCAACTACTTTTGTGTTTGCTCCCAAAAACTTTTTTATTGTATTAGCTTTTGCTGGTGATTCCACAATAATTAATTTATTTGACATCATTTTCTCCTTATATTTTATTACTATAGTATTGTAGCCTACTTTTGTTTATTTTTCAAGCTTTTAGACAAAATTTATTAATCTACTCCATAAAATACCTTCAATACATTTTTATATCCTGGAAATGCTAGCTTATTAATATCATCTATGACTTTTTTAACATTATATTTAACTGTTAGTTGTTTATAGGTAATTGTTTTTTTGTTAATTTCCAATACTCCATAATGTGCCTCGTCTGTTTTTCTTGGACAGCCTAGAGCTCCAGGATTTATATAATATTTTTTAATATTTTTGTTGTAAATTTCACTATGGGTATGCCCATACAAATAAATATCGGCATCTACATCTTCAAACATTTTTTCATTTTCTTTTAAATCAGCAATTTTAACATGTTTTTTGAACTTCATATCACGATTCATTGGATAGTGAACCATATAAATTTTTTTACTCATTATTTCAATCATATTCTCTTTTGGCAAGGATTTTATGAGCTCTATTGAAGAATCTTTTTTATCCAATCGTTCCTATCTAGTTGTTCCATGCTTACTTTTACTTTTTCGTCATGCACTATTGTTGGCATCCCTTCTAATATATATCTTTCTCTATTTCCTTGTATGCATATACATTTTTCTTTGATCTCTAATATTCTCTGTATTACATCTTCTGATTTTCCGGTTCCGTCCAATGAAATCTCCTAAGCAAATTATCTTATCAATTTCTTTCTTATCCAATTCTTCTAATACAGAATTTAAAGCATCTATATTACCATGTATATCCGATATTATTCCTATATTCATAATAAAAAATTCCTCTCATTATCATATTTCTTAATTATATTCAATTTTCTAGGAGTTTTATAATTTTATGTATTGTTTGTTATTTAAAGAAAAGAATATGAGGTTTAAGATTTCAACCCCATATTCTTTTTACACCTCTATTTTCGTGATGTATTTTTGCGTAGATAACACTTTTAATGTTCTGTTATCTTGATTATTTGAGATACTTCAAGGATTGCACTATTTCTTTCATATCTCCTATAGTCATATTAATTTTCTTACCAGTTCTTCTTTCTTCAACCTCATAAGTAAAATTACCACTATAGGAATTTCCAATAATAACTAAATAGGGCATTCCAAACAGCTTTGCATCCTTTATTTTAGCTCCAAAAGACATATTTCTTCTGTCATCAATAACAACTTTTATGCCTTCTTTACACAACTTTTTATACAGAGCTTCTGCCTCCGTTTGCTGTTTTTCAGTAGAAACAATATAAAAAGTATATGGAGCTAAATTTACAGGCCATTTCATTCCTTGTTCATCGCAGTTTCTTTCACATATAGTAGCCAGTACACGACTTACACCGATACCATAGCATCCCATATAGAAATATTCTCTTTCGCCACATTTTCCATTAAACATCGCCTTCATTTCTTTGGAGTATTTCTGTCCAAGCTGAAAAATGTGTCCAAGTTCTATGCAATGTTCTTTGTGAAATTCAGCTAAGTTAATAGTTGTACCATAAGTTTTATTCAGAATTTCAGTAACATTCTTTCCTTCTAGTACTTCTACATTAATTCCAATGGAGAAATCTTCGTTAACCAAAATTGTATCTTCTCCAATGTCAGATAAGCACATAAATTCTTCCGAACAATTACCTCCCATGTCTCCATTTAAAGCCTTAACAGGAATCACTTTTAAGCCTAACTTATCAAAAATCTCGAGATATGCATCTCGCATTTTTTCATATTCTTTGACCAGCTCGATTTGTGATGCATCAAAACTGTACGCATCCATCATAGTAAATTCCTTACTTCTAAGCAATCCTCCTCTTGAACGAAGTTCATTTCTAAATTTGGGTCCAATTTGAAAAATGTTAATCGGTAGTTGCTTATATGTCGAAACACTGTTCTTTACAAATTCTACCACAGCTTCTTCCGCAGTTGGAGCCATACAGAAAGTACCATTACTCATTATGGTACAAAACATTTGGCCTGAAGAATTATAAGCTTCCCATCTCTTTGATTCTTCCCAGATTGATTTTGGTTGTAAGATAGGTAAAGCTACTTCGATACACTCATAACTTTCTAAAACCGTCCGAATTACTTCTTCCACTTTTTCCTGTGCTTTTACTAAGAAATGATTTTTGCCATATATACCTGTTGCATAGCGTTTCACTTGTCCTGATTGTAACAAGACCTGCTGAGAAAGTGTCTCACTTGAGACTCTTTCTCGTGTTGTGTTAAAATTTCCTCTTGAAAGTCTCAATGATAATCACGCTCCTAAAAAAAATTGTTGTAGTCAACATAATTATATTAACACATTTTAAAATTAAAATCAAGTCTTTTTAACTATACTGTATAGTTTATTACATTTTCGCTTCAATATATCTTTTTTTTATTTTTTTCAAATTTTCTTCTGATATGCTACAACTTTTTAAATATCCTTCTATAGAACCATATTTATTATCTATATGTTTCAGTAATTTATCCATAGTATCATAATTTGGATTAATTATTGGAAATATATCTTTTTCTTTAACACTATTTGAAAACTCTATGATCATTTTTTTCAAAAATACCCCCGAAGCCAAATAATCTGCGATTATATCTTTCTCATTGACTCCCAATAATTTTAAGATACATGCAGTTACTACTCCAGTTCTATCTTTTCCCGCATTACAATAGTAAATCACTCCACTTGTTGTGTCAGCTAATATATCAAATAATTCCTTTATTTTCTCCTTTCCCTCTAGCATTTCAATATATGAATCTAGAACAGCATCTTTACTATTTGGTAATCTTCCATCTCCTTTTATTCCTACATGATAATAATTAAATTTATTATTACCTACAAAAATTCCTTTTTTATTTGTTATCTCATCATTACTTCTCAGATCGATGATTGTTGTAAAATTCATCTGAATTAGTTCCTCTATTTCTCTATCATCTAAATTTGTTATGCAGTTACTTCTAATAATTGTCTCTTCTCTTACTATCTCTTTATTTCCTATTGTATAGCCCCCTATATCTCTCATATTTTCTACTTTATCAATAAAAAATCTTCTCATAATCATTCCCTTTCATTATCTTTAATATGTATATTTTCTATTTCTCTTCGTAGTAATTCATTAGCCAAAAAATATTTTTTTCTTAATACTATTGAAATCGACTTATTTTCCGGATTACCATTAACTCTTTGTTGAAAAAAGTGCAATCCTTTTAGCAATCGAACTTGCATGAAATATAATATCTTTCCATAATCTTTTCCACTTTTTTGTATCGTTTCTTTGATTCTTTTTATACTTTCCCCTTCCAATAATAGCCCACTTGCTAGCATGCTAGCAAATTGAAAATCTTTAGGCGCCATCTCTAATGATTCAAAATCAATTATGTTAGCCTTTACTTCTCCATTCTTCTTTGTTTCAAATAAAATATTATCTCTGTTTATATCGTTATGTGATAATACTTTTTCACCATTTCTAAATTCCAAACTGTAATCGGATTCTAATAAACTTTTTGCCATTTCTTTTATATACATATTATCTGTCTGTTGATAAATCATACTTATTTCTTTTTCTAAATCTGCTGTTTTAAAAAACTGTGATGCGCCTTTAACTCGAGTCAACATTTTGCTTAGTCTTTCTTCACTTTCTAGCAGTGCCTTATATTCTTTCTCTCCAAGTTGTCCATAAGTATGTTCTCCCTCCACATATTTTACAATTTTACAAAATGTATCATTTTCATAATTTTGCATTGACAAAATTCTAGGTATTCCTTCACAAAACATATTGTCCAATAAGCATTGTTCTGCATAATCTTCTATTCCGATATGTCCCTTCTTCATTTTGACTACATATTTTCCATTACCAGTATTAATAATAAATACTCTTGAGTTCATTGCTCTTTTTCTTTCTTCCATTAACATTTTATCAAAAATATTTTCCATAATAAAAATGCTATTGTTTTTCACGTCGATTTGCGATGTTCTTTCTCTTCCCTCAATAGTATTAATCAGGCATCTAATAAATCCCGAATGTGATACTACTATATCGCAAAATTCTTCTTTATCATAATATTGCATTAAAAATCCCATCACTCTTGCTTGAAGTTCCTCTCCTTTTTCTGCTTCAGGTATTTGATCTAGATCTTTTTTTTCATCCCATATTTTATAATAACTTGGATAAATTCGATTTGCCTCTTTCTTACTCATTCCCGTTAAAATTCCTACAGCAACTTCATTTATGGTGGAATCTTCTATTATTGGTAACTGTAGTTGTTCAGCAATAATACTTGCAGTTTCTTTCGCTCTATTTGATTTACTTGATACAATTTTTTGAGCAAATTGTAGTCGTTCCAAATTCTCATCCACTGTTAATCTAGTATTTTTCTTTCCTGTTTCTGTTAAATGGTATTCTTCTCTGTTTCCCTGAATAACACCATTATTATTTCCCTCCGACATTCCATGTCTAATTATTATAAGTTGTTGCATATATTACCCCTTTTATAGCGAATGATATAATGTTATCTTTTTAAAGTATTTATATTTTTGTTTCTCTTCATTTACTTCCTCTGTTTTGCAACCATATTTTATTGGACATAATGGATCTATATTCTCTATATTTCCATATTCGACTATTTTTCTCACTTGGCAACCACCTCTGCATTGTGAATGATATTTGCAACCATTACAATTATAATTCGTTATCTTGTTTCTATATTTCTGTATTTTTTCATTTAAATATATATTTTTTATTCCTCCAAGTTCAAATATATTACCTAGATAATATTTATTCATTAAGCAAGGTGTGACTGATCCATCTGGATTGATTGCAATTAATTCTTGTGCACCGATACATCCTTTCATGTTTGGTAGTCCTGAATTACAATATAAATTTACAGGGGAATTTACCATTGTTATATTTATTCTATCTATATATTGTTCTTTTAAATTTCTTATATGTTCTTGTATTTCAAAGTATTTTGGTGCAACTTGTGAGTAATAATGTTGTTCGTGAAATATACATCTTTCTGGATTTATTAATTTTAAAACATCTATCTTTAAATCTATCGCTAGTTTTATCATATCTTCAAATTCTTTTAATTCTATATCTGTATCATATGACATTTTTATCGCTACCATAAAATTACCATTGTTCTTACTTCTATATTCTATAATTTTTCTAATTCCGTCTATTGCTTTAACTAGTACATTTTTTCCTCTTATCTCAGCGTTCTTTTTTTCATTAGCAGACTCAATACTAACAGTAAAAGATGTTACATCATTATCAATTAGTATTTTTCCAATTTCATCTGTTATCCTTGTTCCATTTGATGACATTGATGTAATAATTCCGTATTTTTTTGCTTCTTTCATATATTTCTCTAATCTATCTGGAAATAAAGTTGGCTCTCCTCCCGCCAAATGTAATCTCATAATTCCATTTTTATACATATCTTTAATAATATACTCAATCTGATCTTCTTCCATAGTATTTGAATTCAATCTTTCTCTATTATAACAATGCTCACAATGTAAATTACAAGCATCTGTAAAATCAAAATAATATTCTAAAGGTGCACTAATATTTACATTATCAGAGTATATTTCTCTTACTTTTTCGTTCTCTCTTAATCCCATTTTTTTTAGTTCTTCTAAAACATCTAGATCTTTTTTTATGCCTTGTATAATCCTATCTACTTGTTTGTCTATTCCTTTATTATTAGCTATAAAATATGCTTTATCTTTGTCACTCCATATCAAATTTCCAAACCTTTCACGCCTTACAAACATTTTAACTTTACCTCACATCCTTATAAATATCTTTATTATTCTCTATTTTATGTTGCACAGTTAGTCTATCCCAATTACTATGTTGCCTTAAATAATTGTTCATTTTTCTCTTAGCATATTCTTGCATTTCAATCAATTCATCATGTGTGTAGCTAAACGATTCATAAGCCCTGCTATTTTCGTCGATTTTTATCCATTCCTTGCTTTCTGAATCAACCATTTTAAACATTGGCGTATCTTTTATTACAGTTAGCGGATAGCAACAAATCTCTGTTGGTCTCAACACTGTTTCTGCAAATTCCAAACTTTCCGTTAATCCTTTCATATCATCCCCTGGCAATCCTACAATAAATTCCGCTTTCCAATGGATATTAGCTTTCGATAGTTTTGGTAATTCCTTAGTTACCTTTTCTATGGAATTACTTCTGATCCATTCTGGAATCTTTTTATTTGTTGTTTGTATTCCTATTCTTATTTCTTTTATGTTTGTTGCTTTTAACAAACATATCATTTCATCATCTATAAATTCCGGTCTTAAATATATAGTTAATCTAGCCTGTGATGCATATACCGCAAACATTTTTAAAATTTCTTTTGCTCGTTGAGGAGTTCCTCCTAAATTAGCATCTATAATAAATACATCTTTAAATCCTAATTCTCCTATTCTTTTTATCTCCTCTTCTACAAATTCCAAATCAAAAAACTCTACATTTTCTCTGTTTTTAAATCCGCAATAACCACAATTATATCCACAGCCTCTTGTTGTCTCATAATATAAAAAGTCTCTATCTATATTTCTAAATTTCGTAAATAAAGGGCTTTTATACAGTAATCTTTCTGGTATTAGCTTTCTCTCTGGGTGTTCTTTATCAAATATATTGGGATTTTTCTCAAAAAAACTCTGATCACTTCTGCCCTGTTCTATATATCTTATAGCATTTAATAAACTTTGCTCTCCCTCTCCTAATATAAAAAGTTCATTCTTATATAAACTTAAATCCGTATATTTTACTTCTGGTCCTCCTATAATAATTGAAGTTTTTGGAGCATTTTCTCTAATTATTTTAGCTATTTGTGGTGTTGCCTTTCTTGACCAAACATAGTTCGATATCCCTACAATATCATATTTCCCTTCTATTTTCTCTTTTACAAATTCAGCAAAATCTAAATCCACTAAAGCTACCGGAACTAACTCTACATCGATGCCCGAACTGTTCAAATATTCTCCAAGTCTAAGAGCTGCTAAAGAATATTTTGTCGGATAATCATTCATCCTTAGATAGTACGTTATTAAAGCAATTTTCATTATACCTCCCATTTTGTTTTTTTACTTATACGTATACTACTACTTTTCTTTTTCTATGTCAAGATTTTATCATTTTTTAAATCTTGATTGCATATTTTATTTTGACTTTGTTTTACAACATGTCATATATTACTTGCGGATTTCTTCTTAAGTCATCAATTACTTCTTCTGTTGACATTGGTGTTACTCTATTTTTCATCAACAGTTCTAATAAGTTTTTAATGACTCTCTCGTTATTTGATAATCCGTTAATTTTGCTTCTTTCTTTTGTCGTTGTGTTGCCTTGTTTTTCTTCTTTTATTATTTCAATTCCGTATTTTCTACTATTTACTTTTCCTATTAATATTTTTGTTACGTAGTATTTAATATCAATTTCTAAGTTTTGTTTTGCTTCCTCTAGTTCTAATGAATCTATTTTTGCAATACCATAAAGTTTCTTTGTGTCTAGCATAAGTCTTCTCCTCTTTTTGTTCTTTTTAGGTATCTTCTATCATATATCAGAACTGGTAAAAAGGCAAGAACTTTCGTACGACTAGTTTTTACAGTTTTCGACATTTATCGACATTTTGATTTCTTGGTATATTTTTTCTTCTACATTTTCTTTTGCTACGCTCATTGCTTTTTCTCCCATTTGAGCAAGCTTTTCTTTGTCTTTTATCATGTTATTTATCTCATTATTTAAGCTTGTATATGTTAAGTTTTTGTCTTGTATAATTTCTGCTGATCCTACATTTTTTAGCACCTGAGCATTATATTCTTGATGATTTTCTGTTGCAAATGGGAATGGTATGAATATCGCTGGTTTGCCAAGTATTGCAATTTCTGTTATTGTCATTGCTCCACTTCTACATACAACTAAATCAGAGATTTGCATTATTTCTTGCATATTATATATGTATGGCAATATTTTGGTGTTTCTTATATTGTCTATGTTTATTTGTTTGCTTGCTAACTGTTGTTTGATTTTTTCGTAGTTTTGTGCTCCTGCTGACCAAATTATTTGGTAATTGTCGTTTAGATTGTTTTCTATTATTCCTAATAATGCTTGATTTATTGTTTTGGCCCCTTGACTTCCTCCAAACGTTAATATTGTTGGCAATTCTGGATTTAATCCCATTTCTTTTATTTTGTTTTTCTTTTCTTCTAATGATATATATGTTCTTTTTATTTTTGATGGATTTCCTGTTACTATTACTTTTTTTGCCTTAGGAAGTCTTGCTTTTGCTTCTTTAAATCCTAACAATATTTTCTTTGCATCTTTTGACAATAGCTTTACTGCCACTCCTGGGAATGCGTTGCTTTCGTGAAGTATGATTGGTATTTTTAATTTTTTTGCAGCTAATCCCACAGATACGCATATATAGCCACCTGTTCCAATTACTACATCTGGCTTGAATTCTTTTAATATTTTTTTTGCTTCACTTATAGATTTGATTGTTTTGCAAAGTTTTTTTATGTTTTCTAGGTTTATTTTTCTGCTTATTCCATATGAGTTGATACATTTTAATTCGTATCCAGCCTTTGGAACTAAGTCTTTTTCTAATCCTCTATTTGTTCCTATGAATATTATTTTTGAATCCGGTTCTTTTTCCATTATTTTATTTGCTATTGCTATTCCCGGATTTATGTGTCCACCTGTTCCTGCTGCCGCTATTACTGCTCTCATTTTCCTTTTTCCTTTCTTAACGATATTTTCGCCCAAGAAGGAGCGTCCCTCTTGGGCGAGTTTTTAGACTTTCGCGCCTGCTCTTGATATGTTTAACAATATTCCCACTGACGATAGCAAAATTACTAACGCAGTTCCACCATAACTAAAGAATGGAAGAGCCATTCCAGTTGTTGGGATTGATGCTGTTACAACTGCTATATTGATAATTGCTTGTATCGCAACTAGCGTGGTTATTCCCACAGCAATTAAGCTTCCAAACATGTCTGGTGCTTTCATCGCTATTACTATTCCTCTCCAAACAAATACAGCAAATAAAGCAATTATTGCTATGCACCCTACAAATCCTAGTTCTTCTGCTATTATTGCAAAGATAAAGTCGTTTTGTGGTTCTGGTATGTATAAATATTTTTGTTTGCTGTTTCCTAGTCCTACGCCAAATAGTCCCCCTGAACCAATAGCATATAAACTTTGTATCATTTGATATCCTGTTCCTGTTGCGTCTGACCAAGGATCAAAGAATACTTTTATTCTGTCCAATCTAAAACTATCTGAAGTTCCGGCTACACCTTTTATTTGGTCTATTTTTCCTTTTAATAGCAATAATGTTAGTCCTGCTCCTCCTGCAAGGCCAGCCCAAACAAAGTGCAATACTCTAACACCAGCCATTAACATCATTACAAATGTTATTACTGATATTACTAAAGATACACTTAAGTGGTTTTGAATTCTGTATAATATCGCTACTGGTATAGCTAAGAATATTAAAGGTTTAAAGAATCCTCTCCAAAAGTCTTTTAGCTCACTTTTATGATCTGATAAATAACCTGCATAAAATATTATAAGTCCTATTTTTGTAATTTCTGATGGCTGAAATTGTCCAAGACCTTTTATTTCGATCCATCTAAGCGCTCCATTTACTTCTTTTCCTAGATGTGGTACTAATACTAACAATAGCACCAATACTGATACCACATACACGCCCCAATAGTATTTTTTATAGAATCGATAATCTATTTTTGAAACAAATAGCATTGCTATTATTCCAAAAACTGCAAACCCAAACTGTTTTATGAAATATGTATAACTGCTTCCTGTTTTTGATAGTGCCGAAGGAGCGCTTGCTGATAAAACCATAACAACTCCTAGAGATACAAGTATCAATACAGTTATTACTAATACATAATCCATTTTATTGTTTAGAAATTTTGAGAATTTTTTTGTCTTTTTTTCTTCTCTGTTTTGCATTTGTTCTTCCTTCCTCTTTATTTTTTAGATTGCCATTATGCCTATAACACACGTAATTAATGTTACAATACTAAATACTGATACTATTGTATTTTCGTTCCATCCTGATAATTCAAAGTGGTGATGCAATGGTGCCATTTTGAACACTCTTTTTTTAGTTCTCTTGTAATGAGCTACTTGTATTATGTCTGATAATGTTTCTAATACCGGTACTATTGCTATTATTAGTAGTAATAGTGGCACTTTTAGGTATATTGCCATTACTGATACAGCTCCACCAAGTAGAAGTGAGCCTGTGTCTCCCATAAATATTTTTGCTGGATGCAAATTGAATAATAAGAATGCTAAGCATATTCCTATTAAGCTTGCTCCAAATACTACTATTTCTTTTACTCCTGTTACTATTCCAATTACAGTTAAGCAAGTTAATATTATTGTTGTAACTGATGTGCTTAATCCGTCTATTCCATCTGTTAAGTTTATTGCATTAGTTGTTGCAAGCATTACTACTATTGAAAATGGAATATACGCCCATATTGGCATTGTAACTGTTGTTTTTGCAAATGGGATTATTATATCTGTTCCTGCTCCCATTACTTTGATTAAATACACTATAAAAACTGTCGCTACTATTAGCAATCCTAGCATTTTGTATCTTGGTTTAAGTCCTTCTGTATTTTTTAATACAACTTTTTTAAAGTCATCTATAAATCCTACTAATCCAAATCCTAGTACTGCTATTAATATTGGTAAGAAGTTTTTTGCCATTGATTGTGCTTCTTGAGCGTCTTTTCTAATGTAACCAAAGTAGACAACTCCTCCCATTATTACAAGAGAAATCATCATAATTATTCCGCCCATTGTTGGTGTTCCCTTCTTTTTAAGATGGGACTTTGGACCTTCTTCTCTTTCACTTTGACCTATTTTTCTTTTTCTTAATATTGGTATTATTATTAATGAAATTACAAATGCTACTGCAAAAGCTAGCAAAAGTATTTTTATATGATATTCCATTTCTTCCTCCTAATTTATATTTCTCCTTTGATTATCTTATTAACTATTTCTCTTTCATCAAAAGAATGTTTTACTCCTTTAATTTCTTGGTATGGCTCATGACCTTTTCCTGCCAGAATAATTATGTCTTTCTTGTTTGCCATTTCTATTGCATGTCTTATTGCTTCTACTCTATCTACTATACATGTATATTTGCCTTTTGTCTTTTTAATTCCTTCTTCTATCTGATTAACTATTTCTTGTGGGTCTTCATCTCTTGGATTATCAGATGTTATTATTGTATAGTCTGCAATTTTTCCTGATATTTCTCCCATTGCAGGTCTTTTTGCGGAATCTCTATTTCCCCCACAACCAAATACAGAAATTACTCTTCCTCTTGTATATGCTTTTGCTGCACTTAGAATGTTTTTCAAACTGTCTGGTGTATGAGCAAAATCTATCATTATTGTTAGCTCTTTGTCATTGTTTACAAGTTCTGATCTTCCTGGCACACGAACTTCTAGCAAAGCTTCTTTTATTGCTTCTGCTGAACATCCAAGCTTTGTTGTAACGCTAATTGCAGCCAAGCTGTTATACACGCTGAATCTTCCTGGTATTCCTACCTTTACTCTTTCATTTCTATTATCTATTTTTACTTTGAAGTCCACATATGAATTTGTTATTGTTATGTCTTTTGCTAACAAATCGCATGTGTTGTCAATTCCATATGTTTTTATGTCACAGTCTGGAACTAGTCTTGGTATTCTGCTACCTTGAATATCATCTGCATTTACAAATCCTGTTTTGCACATTTTGAATAATTTTAGCTTTGAGTTAAAGTAATCTTCCATTGATGGATGCTCTTTTGGGCTTATATGGTCTTCTGACAAGTTTGTAAATACAGCCATATCAAATTGACATCCTGTAACTCTGTGTAATTTCAAGCTTTGCGAAGATAC
>ULNM01044672.1_pt1 | contig 19601 bp, 16 predicted proteins | sample 1951921 | NCBI WGS metagenome assembly ULNM01 (sample SAMEA4835577, study PRJEB28245) | human gut metagenome | biome: gut microbiome; material: fecal sample | place: Denmark | collected 2008
CAGCTTCGACCAGCGGACGCCCATGAAATTATCTTCGACCTCAACGGGACACATCTTCTCAAGCAGCGCCTTAACCTGCATGAGTTTGTCGTCCTTCTGACCGTTCATCCTGCCCAGACCGAAGCTCATGCTGTCGGGCTCGCTCGTGAGCTCCGACACACCCTTGCCGTGGAGCGTTGCGCCCCAAGCGACGGTGCAGCCCATCGTTCTGTCCTCGCCAACGACCTCGGAGACCGAGAGCTCCGGCAGTCCGTTCTGAAGCGTGCAGACGATGCAGTCATCGGTCATGTTCTTCTGAAGATTCTTCAGAACATTTACGTTGTCGAGCTGCTTTGTCAGCAGGATTATCAGCTCGTATTTTTCGGTCATCTCGTCGGGAGTCAGCGCGTGGACGGGCACGGTCATATTGACAGTGCCAATTATCTTCGCGCCATCTTTGTTGAGAGCCTCGACGTGCTCGCGGTTGCGCGTGATAAGATCGACATCCACGCCCGCCTTCGCGAGATATGCGCCGAGCACGGTGCCGAGCGACCCTGCGCCGTAAATTGCGGTTTTCATAGAAATCCCCTCTTTGATAAAATTTTATCGATATGATTATATCACGCAGAGCGGCGATTTACAAGAAAACTTTTCGTTCCCTGCGGAGTATGTCCGCGAGAATTATTTTGATTTATCCCAATAGGGGTAATCGGTAAACACGAACTTTCCCTCCGCATTTTTCCCTGTCGGTAGCTTGACATAGATGATATCGTCAACCGAGCGTTTTCTTACGGCCATAACAACCGTGAAATTCCCGGTGCCGTCATCCTCGACGTGATGCATCCAGCTGTTATAGGAGACTTCGCCGTCGTTTTTCTTATATGCTACATATATGTTGTCGTTATGCTCTATCAAATCCCTGTCGGCGACAGCTTGGCTCAGTATTTTATCTGTAAACTCCTCGGAAAAGACCTCTAAAAATTTTTTGCGTACCTCTTCCATCGTGGTCACATACCGGTATTGGGGGAACATTGGAATATACTTTCTGAATCTTATTGTCACGGGCTTCTCCCCGGCGGAATACTCGCCCGCAAAATTCAGAGTCAGCCAGAGGCTTCGCGCCTTATCCGCCAAATCCTGCGCGTCGGTCTCATGCAGAATAGACCCGTCCTCGGGATAAAGCTCATACCCGTTTATGCCGTGCAGGCTTTCTATTATTTCTCGCTTGTCGCTCTCATAGGTCTCCCAAAGCGCAAGCGCGGCATCGGAAACTTTTTCCGAGTATGCGTTTATCCGATAATGGTCGCGCGCCGTAACAAACAGGGTATTTTCGTCCGAAACAAGCCGCCCCACTTCCACTCTACCCTTGTAGGAGTCCGAGGAATAGCCGTTGCCGGTATCGATTATAAAGAACGTGAGCTCATCGCCGTCCGTTTTATCGACTGAAAACGCCACCATGCCCTCCGAAAAACTGGCGCTGACTACGCCCACCCAACTTTTGGGCAGCGAAATCGCATAGCTCCCTTCGGAAAACTCGGTGCTTCTTATTTTATTCGAGGTTATCAGCCTGTTAATCCCGGCTCTTAATGTTTGGTAATTTTTCGGGAAGTTGTTGCTCCCGCTCGCCTCAATCTCCGTTCCGTCCGCCAAGACAGCAGAAAAGCTCATCGAGCTTCCGTCGAGAACATCGGGGGGATTTGCGCCTCGGAAGCCCGCCCATTCATCTATTCTGCAATTTCCGAACAGGGCGCACACCTCACGGTAGAGATTCTCGTCCCCGTCAACCGAGCGGATGACGTCGCGGGATTCGACAAAGCAGGACAGCTCGTTATCCCAGTCGTTCGAGCTCATATAATACTCAAGATGTACTCCGTCCTCTGTTTTGCATCCCTCATACACGGCGTTCTGTGCCGAGCAGTTGTTCTCCGTCAGCTTAAAGCTTTTAAATTCCATAGGATTGCCTCCGTAGTCATTGTTCTGTTTCGATGAGCACGCGGGAAAAATCAGCAAGAGAATGCACACGAGTGCAAAAGAAATAAAGCGCCTTTTCATTTTCCTGTTACCTTTCCTTGATATGCCGCACTGCGCCAAAAGAGCAAGGGCTTCGGTTCTCTTATGTCCGTTATATTTTCTGTTCCGAACAAGTCACTCCTTTATAAGCTCATTTCTCAATATTAATTATATCACAACGCATTGATTTTTCAAGAAATAGCCGCAAACTTGGGAGTTTGCCTCCAAAAAAAGCTGCCGGGCGCAAAAAGCCCTTCAAAAATGCGGAAAAACTCCCGAACAGCAATGCTGCCCGGGAGCTGATATTCGTCTTGTAAGCGGTAAAAATTCAGCGCTTCGAGAACTGGGGTGCACGGCGAGCGCCCTTGAGACCGTACTTCTTTCTTTCGGTCATTCTCGGGTCTCTGGTCAGGAAGCCTGCCTTCTTGAGTGCGGGGCGAAGCTCTGCATCATACTGAAGGAGTGCTCTGGAGATACCATGGCGGATAGCACCTGCCTGGCCGGTCACGCCACCGCCGTTGACGCGGCAGATGACATCGAGCTTTTCGCTGGTGCCTGTAAGAGCGAGAGGCTGGCGGACGATGAGCTTGAGGGTCTCAAGGCCGAAATAATTGTCAATCTCTCTGCCGTTGATGATGATCTTGCCGGTGCCGGCATAAAGACGGACTCTGGCGACTGATTTCTTTCTGCGGCCTGTGCCGTAGAAGTAAGGAACTGAATCGTACATTATTTATTGCCTCCCTTCATTAAAGAGCCCACTCTTCGGGCTTCTGTGCTTCGTGCTTGTGCTCAGCGCCTCTGTAAACGCGGAGTCTGGTCAGAGCGGTGCGGCCCAGAGTAGAATCGGGCAGCATACCCTTAACTGCAAGCTCGACAGCGAACTCGGGCTTTGTCTTCATGAGGGTGCTGTACTTGACCTCTTTCATGTTGCCGATATAGCCGGTGTGATGATAATACATCTTCTGGTTGAGCTTGTTGCCGGTGAGGACAGCCTTCTCAGCGTTGATGATGATTACATGATCGCCGCAGTCGGCGTGAGGAGCGAATGTGGGCTTATGCTTGCCGCGAAGAAGGACGGCAGCCTGAACTGCTACCTTGCCGAGAGGCTTACCGGCAGCATCGATGACATACCACTTACGGGTGATGTCGCCCGCTTTGGGCATATAAGTTGACATACTTGTTACCTCCGATTTCTTAATGCTACGATATATTACCACATCGCTCTATGCTTGTCAAGCACTTTTTCTTTAAATTTTAATTTATGCTTTGCTATCTCCGTTTTTCTCAAGTTTTCTCGTTTTTTCATACCATTTGCTCGCTTATGATTTACGAAAAATTTTGCCGATAGCGCGATAAAATCGACAATCTACCGCTCAAATTGACTTTATCCCCGGCATAGTATATAATAAATGTATTATATAAGCTCACGGAGGCAGACATGAAAAAAGAAGAGATAAAGCGCATGAACGATCTCTATCACCTGTCGCAGGAGAGGGATCTGAGCGAAGAGGAATTCGCCGAATGGGAGGGTCTCAAAAAGCAGTATGTCGCCGATTTCAAGGCGAGCCTTACAGCCCAGCTCGACAATACATATATAATAGACGACAAAGGCAACAAGCGCAAGCTCGAAAAGAAGTCGGGCGACAAGTAATCTGCGCGGACACAAAAACGAAAGAGTGATTTTATGTTTTGCAGAAATTGCGGAAAACAGCTCGAAGACGGATTCAAGGTCTGCCCATATTGCGGCGAACCGGTGAGCCTCGCGGAGAGCGACGCCAGACGCGCGGCGCAGGAGCAGACCGCCTCAGAAGATACTCAGCCCGTACATAATGATATTCCGAAAGAGCCGGCTCCCCTGCCTGCTCCCGCACCTGTTCAGCCGAAAGCGAACAAGAAGCCCGAGCAGGAAAGCGAAAGCACCGGCGGATGGAAAGTTCTCGGATTTTTCCTCGGCTTCTTCGGTCCGCTGCTGTGGTTCCTGCCGCTCGTCAGCCTCGTGCTCTATCTAATATGGAAGAGCGACAAGCCGAATGTCGCCAATGGCATCGGTCAGTTTACGCTGATAGGTCTCGCGGTCGGCGTGGGACTCGCAGTTATTATTGCGATAATCGTCGGAGTGCTGTTTGCGATAACCGCGTCGATGACTGTGTTTGAAATGATACGCAGCTTCTTCCACGGTTCGCTCGGCGGGATAAACGATCTCGTCAGAAGTCTCCCGTTCATCGACTGAGCAACATAAAAATATTGAAACCGCCCGTGTTTTTTCCTTCAGAAATTCGGGCGGTATTTTTTGCGCAATTTTGAATTTATTCATTGATATTCATTCAATATTCAGCAATTATTCATCGATTCTTTTCCACAAGCGGTAAAGCTTTCCTCCTTGCTGATGTGGATAACTATGTGGATAATGTGGATAACTTTTATGTTTTGATGACTATTTAGAATATATGCGTAAAGTAAAAAACTTTACAGTTTGATTTTAATAACTATATGGAAATATTCTGCATAAGCCGCATATGCAGTGACAAAAAATTAACCCGGTTGCAGGAAAACTTGCAGCCGGGTTTTATGCATAAAATTTTACGCGTGATTTTTGTCTATTTTGCCAATATCAGACGTTCGCGAGAGCCGCGTCAAGATCGGCGATTATGTCATCGACATTCTCTGTTCCGACAGAAAGTCTGACAAGATTTTCATAGACTCCGCAGTCGTCGAGCTCCTGCGCGGTGAGCTGGCGATGAGTTGTGCTCGCCGGGTGCAGACAGCAGGTGCGGCTGTCCGCAACATGGGTGACTATCGCCGCGAGCTTGAGGCTGTCCATGAATCTGACCGCGTCCTCTCTGCCGCCTTTTATTCTCAGCGAAATGACGCCGCAGGTGCCGTTGGGCATATACTTCTGCGCAAGGTCATAGTATTCGTCGCCCTCGAGGCCGGGATAGCGGACGGACTCAATCTTCGGATGAGCCTTCAGGAACTTTGCAACGGCGAGAGCGTTTGAGCAATGGCGCGGCATACGCAGATGCAAGGTCTCGAGTCCAAGATTGAGCAGGAATGCGTTCATCGGGGACTGAATTGAGCCAAGGTCGCGCATGAGCTGAGTCGTGCACTTTGTTATATATGCAGCCTTGCCGAACTGCTCGGTGTATACAACACCGTGGTACGACTCGTCGGGAGTTGTAAGTCCCGGGAACTTGTCGTTCTGTGTCCAGTCGAAGCTGCCGCTGTCGACTATGACTCCGCCTACGCTTGTCGCGTGGCCGTCCATATATTTTGTGGTCGAATGGGTAACTATATCCGCGCCGAACTCAAACGGGCGGCAGTTTATCGGGGTTGGGAAAGTGTTGTCGACTATCAGCGGCACGCCGTGGGAATGAGCCGCTCGCGCATACTTCTCAATATCGAGCACAACGAGCGAGGGGTTCGAGATAGTCTCGGCGAACACGGCTTTTGTGTTATCTTTGAATGCCGCGTTGAGCTCCTCCTCCGTCGCATCGGGGCGAACGAAGGTGAAATCGATGCCAAGCTTTTTCATCGTGACATTGAAGAGATTGAAAGTTCCGCCGTATATCGCGGATGCGGCAACGACATGGTCGCCCGCGGAGCAGATATTGAAAACAGAGAAGAACGACGCCGCCTGGCCGGACGAGGTGAGCATGGCGCCGACGCCGCCCTCAAGGTCGGCAATCTTTGCGGCGACGCAGTCGTTTGTGGGATTCTGGAGGCGGGTGTAGAAATAGCCCGCTTCCTGAAGGTCAAAGAGCCTGCCCATCTGCTCGCTCGATTCGTATTTATATGTCGTGCTCTGGACTATCGGCACAACGCGCGGCTCGCCGTTTTTCGGAGTATAGCCGGACTGCACGCACTTTGTTTCTATATTAAAGCTCATTTTGTCTCCTCCTTTTTGTCAGTCTTTGAGAAAATGACCCATAAGGTCGAAGCCGGGATCAACAAAATTGCCGGTCTCGGATGCTGATTTTTCATTTATGCTCGCAACGCCGCTGTCAAGTTCTTTGCCTTTACGGTAAATCAGATACGGCACGGGGTCGGATGCGTGGGTGCGGGTCGATATCGGGGTCGGATGATCCGGCAGAACCATGACTTTATAATCATCCTGAGTGTTGAGATAGTCAAGGATTATAGGCATTATACGGCTGTCAATAAGCTCGATTGCTTTGACTTTATTTTCGGGCTCGTTTCTGTGGCCGCACTCGTCGGGAGCCTCGACATGGATATAGACAAGGTCCTGACCTTTACGCCATTCGTCGATTGCGGCGTTCGCTTTGCCCTCGAAATTCGTGTCGATATAGCCGGTCGCGCCCTCGACTTCGGGTGTGTTCATGCCCGCACAGATGCCGATGCCCTTGAGCAGGTCGACTGCCGAGACGATGCTGCCCTTCACGCCGAACTTCTCTTCAAAGGACGGCAGAGCCGGACGGCTTCCCTCGCCCCAGAGCCAGATTGAATTTGCGGGGAGCTTGCCCTCGGCGATTCTCTTCTTGTTCACGGGGTGATCCTTCAGAAGGTCGTAGCTCTCGCGCATCATGGCGATAAGCTTTTCGGCGTTCGGCGAAGTCGAAAGATATTCGCCGATAACTCTGCCGGAGATATCATGCGGAGGAGTCATCTTGCCGAGATCCGTCGTGCCGTTATGTACGATAAGGCAATGGCGATAAGCCACGCCGCTGTAAAAATCAAATTCGCTGCTGCCGAAATGCTCCTGCACGGTCTCGATTATCTGCGCCGCCTCTTCAGTCGAGATATCGCCGCCGGAGTAATCGAGCATGGTCTTTGCGCCGTAATCCGTCTCGTCGCTCAAGGTGACAAGGTTGCAGCGCAGAGCGATATCCGTTTCGCTCATCTTGACTCCGATGCTGACCGCCTCAAGGGGCGAGCGTCCTGTGTAGCACTTCTTCGGATCGAATCCGAGCACGCTCATATTTGCAACATCGCTGCCGGGTTTGAGTCCCGCGGCAACGGTTCTGACAAGTCCGACTTCACCCTTCGACGCGAGCGCATCGATATTGGGCTTCTTTGCAACTTCCATCGGCGTCTTGCCGCCGAGAGCCTCAACGGGATAATCCGCCATGCCGTCGCAGAGAACTACAGCATATTTCATATATCTTCACCCTTTCAGAGAATTTATGCACAAACGATGCATATCGGGCGCGACAAGTTCGGTTAGCATATGCATACTTGCCCGCCGCTGCTTTAATTATATCATAAAGTATCAGCGCATTAAAGCAAAAATTAAGAGAGAATATACATATATACTATATAAAAAAGAGTGCAAAATGACGAAAAATTATTTGTCAAAATGCGCTTGCAGCATATAGTTGAGCGAGGCACAATGATATAATCGATTTGGAAGAAATATTCAAAAGGAGGATACATATGACGAGAAAATTATTCGCGCTTTTGCTCGCGTGCCTGCTCATTCTTATAAGCTTCACGGCGTGCGGCACAAAAACGCCCGAGCCCGGCACGACCGCGGCAGAAAACACAACTGCGGCAGAAGTCAATGCGCAGACGAGTGCAGAAGAGACGAGCTCCGAAGCGGTATCCGAATCCGCAGAGGAGAGCACTGCTCAGAGCGCACAGAAACCGACGGCAGATAAGCCGGCATCGAAGCCCGCAGCAACTGCAAAATCGAATAATTCCGGTTCAGCTTCAAAAGGCAAGCTTGAAGTCAGCGCAGGAAGCGTAAAAAGCATCGCCGGCGCAAAAGTGCTCAGGGCGTGGAAGCTCAATTCAAACGGAGTGAATATAGAAATCCACCGAATAGCCTATGGGCCGCAGATAACTCAGGCTTTCAAAAAAGCGAACGCTGACGGCGCTATCGACTACGACAAGACGGTCACTTATCAGCCGGTAGTCAATATAGCGATAATCACCTGCTCGCCCGAGCACATCGGCGTTGCATCGAGCCAACAGCTGCTCGGCACGAATGTCGGCAGGGTTGAGGATATGGGCAGAAAGAGCGGCGCGCTCATAGCAATAAACGGCGAGGCAGGCTCAACATATAAAAAAGGCGCTCCGACAATTCGCAGCGGCTCGATTGTTTCGACGGACGGCAGCGGGCAAAAGCGACTGCTGATCTACAGAAACGGCACATGGAAAGTCGAAACGCTCACAAACGAGAACTGCAAATCGTATATCTCGCAGGGCGTTTACAATTCCATGCGCTACCAGCGGCAAGTCATAACAAACGGCAAGGCGACCAACGAGCACGACACTTATTATCACAACCGCACGGTGTTCGCGCAGATATCGGAGAACAAATATATCATGGCCATCGGCGAATTTATGCCGCTCGACAATATGATGAAAGTCCTCATAGCATACGGCGCGAGAAATGCGTTTTTGCTAAACGGCGGCAACTGCTCGTCGATGTATGTCAAGGGCATCGGCAACACGACCGGCACAAAAGCGACTCAGCTCAAGAATCTCAACAAGCCGTGCGTTATCGAGAGCGAATTTTTCGCGGCAAACGGCATGCTCGGGCTCAACTCCGCCGGGAAGCAGAAGCTGGGCGGACCTTGCAACGAGCTCGACATAGTATATGTAAAATAAAACAGAAGGGGTGAGACGATGAAAAAGGCTTTCAGAGCGGCTGCAATTGCGGCAATTCTGCTGTTTGCGCTGACATTTATCGGGAGCGCAAAAATCAAAAGCACATCGGCTCACCTGCTGTTTTCTTCGTCCGTCAGCGTCGGTGGCAATGAATCGCGGGAAGTCACGCTCAAGAGCGGCGACAGAATAGCCATCGGCTCATATCTCGGCGAGCCTATTGTATGGAGAGTCATCGAAACGGGCGGCAAAACTCTGCTCATGAGCGAAAAAGTGCTGTGCTTCAGGGCGTTCGACCCGTCCGAGGACGGCATCGGCAGTTCCGATTATCTCGCCTCTCCCCTGCGCGCATGGCTCAATTCGGAGAGCGGATTTTTAAATCCGGAGAATTTTTCAGAGTTTGACCTTTCGCTCATATCGCCTGACAAAAACGGCGATTCAATATTCCTGCCGTCAAAAGATATGCTCAAAAATATAAGCGCCGCCGACCGCCGCAGAAGCCCGACCGAGCAGTGCATCAAAAATGATACTTCGCGCTATTTAACTCTGCGCAAATACTGCTGGTATTGGACAAGCTCGCCGGTTTCGACAAATCAGAGCAGCGTTACGGCGGTCACCACGACCGGCGGATTCTATAAAACGCTCGCGGCGGACGAGCTGTGCGGCGTATGCCCGGCGATGTATCTTCGCAGCGGTATTCTCGTTCTTTGCGGAAGCGGAACCGCCGAAAATCCGTATGCATTGGCGGGAGGTGGCGAAAGATGAGAGAAAAGCTGAAAGAATTTCAAAACTCTCCGCGCTCGATAATCGCCGCATTCTCCGCCGCCGTGCTGTTTTTCTGCACGGTGTTCACGCGGCTGATCCTCAAAACCGACGACGGTCACTTTCTCGGCATACTCCACCGAAACGGATTCACAGTAACAAGCTGGCTGCACGAGCGGTACACGACCGTGTCCGGGCGGATAGTCGGCGAATGGCTGATGATAAACTTTCTGCGCCTGCCGCTCATTTTCTGGAAGCTGTTCATCGCCGCGCTGATTATATATATAATGTATTTTCTCTGCCGCCTGTCGGACTTTTTCGGCGAAAAGGCAGATGCAAAACAGAGATACCTCTTCGCCTGCTCGGTGCCGTTGGCAGTATTCCTGCCATGCCTCAACCCGTCGGTGTTCTGGTTTGCGGGTTCGTTCACATTCCTCGTTCCGTTCGCCGCCTTGCTTATCGCGGTGACTCCGCTCACATTCGAGGTGTTCGGCGGGCGCGTGAATCCCATGGCATATGTCGCCGCCGCGATTGCTTCTGTCGTCGCGGCATCTCAAGAGCAGTCCTGCGCCGCGGCGCTCGCGCTGCAAGTGATTCTGCTGATTTTTTCGGCATATCAACGCAAACTCGGATTCCGTCAATTCATCCCGCTTCTGCCGAGCGCAGTTTCCGCCGCGGTGTTAGTTCTCTCGCCCGGACTTCGCGGGCGCGGAGCGATGGAGGCGGCGTCGGGTTTTGAAAGATTCTCTAAAATGAATATATTTGAAAGACTGCTCTGCGGATTTTCAAATTATTTCGCATTTTCATTTTTCTTCTCGCTGATAACAGCAGCTGTTTTTCTCGTTCTGCTCGGCGCATCGGTATATGAAGCGTTCAGCGGTTCGCGGAAAATAAAGAAAATTATATCAGTCTTTGCAATATTCGCCTCGGTGCTGTGCGTCGGAGTCAACGCCGCATATATTATTATCCGCCGCACCACCCTGGACAAGGGCTTTGAAAAGATGTTCAAGAGCGGCAATTACCTTCCGCTCGAACTCGCGGTTATCGCGCTCTGTTTTGTCTTTCTCTTTAGCCTTTTCATTCTTATAGCGGCGCTCGTAAAGAAAAACAGAAGGCTCGGGCTCACTGTCGGCGTGCTGTTCTGCGCCGCCGTCTGCTGCGCCGCCGTGCTCGGATTTTCTTCCTCCATCTACGCCTCCGGTCAGCGCGTATTTTACTTCACCGAGATGTTCACGCTCATCGCCTGCGCAGCGATGTATTCTTCACTTTCCGATAGCAAAGCGAAAAAATTCGCGAGATATGCAGTCCCGACAGCCGCATTTATTTTCTATATTATCAATTGTTTCACCTACACATTCCTTGAGATACCCATAATGGGCTAAAATAAATTGTAAAGCGATTTGCTTTACAATTTACACACCTATTTTTTAGCGTAAAAATCAAAGCTCCCGTGCGACTTTCCCGATATATCAACATATTCGGGGACGCATGGGAGCTTTTGTTTTTTTATTTATAAATCATGTAAAGCTTAACAGCTTGTCATCAATGACCGTGCGGAACGACATCGAGTTTATCATGTTCCTCGCCGAGATCGGCGCGCAGGAGCGCAAAGAACACTATCGCGAGCAATATTTCGGCGCACCAGATGGTCTTGCCGCCGAGATAACCGCAGAGAAAAGTTGAAGCGACCGCGCCCGCGACAAACGAGCCTATCATCAGCAGATGCGCGAACATCTTGCCGCGCGCCTCTTTATTACCGCTGCGAAGCCACTTGACGAGGTTCGAGCCGACCTGGCGGACATGGTTGGTGCAAAAGGTAGTCGCCATCGGAATCTTTTTCGCCTGGCGGAATGTGTTGAACTGCATCGAAGCGATAAAATTCACAGCCACCTGGCAGATCTGCGGCGGCGCATCGTCCGGGACGAAGCCGAGCGCAAATATCCACGCCATTTCAAACGCCACGAACGCCGTGTCCCAGCGAACTATCTTACGGCGGTTTATATGCTTGGGCAGAAATTCCGAAATGACCGTGCCGAGCAGATAAGCCGAAGCGGGCAGAAGATAATACAGCGCCTTGCGCCAGTTCCCGCACCCGAGCTGAACCGCCATGAGCACGAAGTTCGCCGTCTGCGCGTTGCAGAACACGCCGCCCTTTTGAACATAAGTATATGCGCCGAAAAATCCGCCGACCGCTATCATGACGGCAAAAATCCAGAGCTTTTCGCATTCGAGAAGCTCTTCCTCTTTTTTGAGAGCCTTTTCTTTCATCGTTCACCACACCGTTTCTTTTCTACAACGCATAAGTTTATCACTGCTCCCCGTCTCTGTCAAGGAACGGGAAATAGCCGCAGCATCTTGAAAAAAAGCCGTTTTCATGGTATTATTTAGGGTATTATATACCATTATAGAATGCAGTATAAAACAAGAGGAGAATAGCATGTCAAAGCTTTTGAAGTATTTGAAAAAATACAAAATTGAAAGTATTCTCGCGCCGTTTTTCAAGCTCATTGAAGTGGCGTTCGAGCTGATTGTTCCGCTGATAGTCTCAACTATAATCGACATCGGCATAGAGAACGGCGACAAGATTTATATTATCAAGCGCTGCCTGCTGCTCGGTCTGTTTGGCATACTGGGTCTTTGCAGTACGCTTGTGGCGCAGTATTTCTCGGCGAAAGCGTCAGTCGGCTTCGCTACCGATATCCGCCACGCGCTCTTCCAGCATATCGGCAAGCTCTCTTATTCCCAGCTCGATTCGCTCGGCGCGCCGACGCTCATAACCCGCCTGACCGGCGACATAAACCAGGTTCAGACCGGAACAAACCTGACCCTGCGTCTCGTCCTGCGCTCTCCGTTCGTCGTATTCGGCGCGGTGATAATGGCGTTCACGGTCGATGTAAAATCGTCGCTCGTGTTTGTCGTTGCGGTGCCCGCTCTCGCCGCGGTCGTGTTCGCGATAATGCTCGTGTGCATACCGATGTACCGCAAGGTTCAGCAAAAACTGGACGGGCTGCTGAGCAAGACGCGCGAAAACCTGCTCGGTACCCGCGTTGTCAGAGCGTTCTGCAAAGAGGAAGAGGAAATTGCGGACTTCGACGCCAAGAACAGCGCCCTGACCGAGATGCAGACGGTGGTCGGCAGGATATCCGCTTTCATGAACCCCGCAACTTTCGTGCTCATAAACCTCGCGATAATCGCACTGATATATGTCGGCGCAATACGCGTTGATTCCGGCGCCATTTCGCGCGGCGCGGTCGTTGCGCTCTATAACTACATGTCACAGATCCTCGTTGAGCTGATAAAGCTCGCGAATCTCATAATCAGCGTCACAAAGGCGATAGCCTGCGGCAACCGAATTCAATCGGTGCTCGATATCGAGCCCGGCACCGTCCCCGGCACTGTTACCGACGGCAACGAAAACAGCGAATATTCAGTCGAGTTTGACAAGGCGTGCCTGTCATATAACGGCAGCGAGGAGTCCCTGCACAATATTGACCTCAAAATCCCGCGCGGCAGCTCGATAGGCGTTATCGGCTCGACCGGCTCGGGCAAAACCTCGCTCGTCAATCTTATTCCGCGATTCTACGATGTTACCGGCGGGTGCGTGCTCGTTGACGGCATTGACGTGCGCGACTACGACACAAAGGCTCTGCGCTCGAAAATAGGCGTCGTCTCGCAGAAAAAAGCCCTGTTCGCCGGCACTGTCAGGGACAATATCCGCTTCGGCAAGCAGGACGCCACAGACGAAGAAATCTGGCAGGCGCTCGAAACGGCGCAGGCAAAGCAGATGATAGAGGACAAGAGCGGGCAGCTCGACTTTGTCCTCGAACAGGAGGGCAAGAACCTCTCGGGCGGTCAGCGCCAAAGAATGACTATAGCCCGCGCCCTCGTCAGAAAACCAGAGGTGCTCATCCTCGACGACGCGGCGAGCGCGCTCGACTACGCCACCGGTGCGGCGCTGAACAAGGCACTGAGAAACACCGACTTTGCCCCGACTGTCATAACCGTGTCCCAGCGCGTTGCGGCGATAAGAAACGCCGATACCATAGTAGTCCTCGACGAGGGCGAGATAGTCGGCATGGGCACGAACGACGAGCTTCTGCGCTCGTGCGAGGTCTACAAAGAAATTTTCGATTCCCAGCTTGAAAAGGAGGATGCGTAACCGTGAAGAACAAAACCGTTTTCAAGCGCGTTATCGCGGTCATCGGCCGCTCAAAGCTTCTGCTGTTCCTTTCGCTCATCCTCTCCGTTGCAAGCGTCATTCTCTCGCTGTATATCCCCGTCCTCGCCGGACGCGCGATAGACGGAATAAAGCTGCACGGCAACGTTGATTTTGAAGTCATAAAGAAGTGCCTTTTCGGCATTCTGATCTGCGCCATAGTCGGCGGAGTGCTCCAGTGGGTGATGAACATCATCAACAACCGCATAGCCTATAACACCGTGCGCGATATACGCTCAAAGGCGTTTTCGCATATGCAGACCCTCCCCGTGGCGTTCGCCGACTCCCACCCCTACGGCGATATCGTCAGCCGCATAACGGCGGACGCGGAGCAGTTTGCCGACGGACTGATTCTTGGCTTCTCTCAGCTGTTCACGGGCGTTGTCACGATAGCCGTGACGCTCGTTTTCATGCTCACTATATCGCCGCTCATCACTCTCGCGGTCGTCGTGCTGACCCCGATATCGCTGTTCACGGCGCGTTTTATAGCACGCCGTACTTATTCGATGTTCAAAAAGCAGTCCGAGACCCGCGGCGAGCAGACTGCGCTCATCAACGAAATGATACAGAACCAAAAGACCGTTCAGGCGTTTTCATATGAAGACAGAGCGGTTGAAAGATTCGACGAGAGCAATGAAAAGCTGCGCAAATATTCGCTCAAATCCATATTCTTCTCGTCGCTTACAAACCCGACCACCAGATTTATCAACAATCTTATCTACGCCGTAGTCGGGCTCATGGGCGGAATATTCGCCATCGGCGGCATGGTGACCGTCGGCGGATTCGTCAGCTTCCTCGCCTACTCGAACCAGTACACAAAGCCGTTCAACGAGATTTCCGGCGTCGTGACAGAGCTCCAGAATGCCCTCGCCTGCGCGGCAAGAATATTCGAGCTCATAGACGAAAAAACCGAGGAGTCGGACGAGAATTGCTTGGCGCTCAGCGACCCCGAGGGAAGCGTGGAGTTCGACAATGTCCGCTTCTCATATGACAAGAGCAAGAAGCTCATCGACGGCTTCGATTTCTTTGCCCCGTCCGGCAAGACAATAGCCGTTGTCGGTCCGACAGGCTGCGGCAAGACTACGCTTATCAATCTCCTGCTCCGCTTCTACGACGTTGACGGCGGCAGCATAAAGGTTGACGGCGAGAATATAAATGACATCACACGCCACAGCCTCAGACACCATTTCGGCATGGTGCTCCAGGACACCTGGATAAAGAACGGCACAGTCCGCGAGAATATAGCGTTCGGCAAGCCCGACGCCACGGACGAAGAGATAATCGCCGCCGCCAAGGCGGCACGCGCTCACAGCTTTATAAAGCGCCTCAAAAACGGCTACGACACCGTCATCGGCGACGACGACGGACTCTCCGAGGGTGAAAGACAGCTGCTCTGCATCGCGCGCGTCATGCTCATGAAGCCGCCGATGCTCATCCTCGACGAGGCGACTTCATCGATAGACACCAGAACGGAATTGAAGGTTCAGGATGCGTTCAACACGCTCATGCAGGGGCGCACCTCGTTCGTCGTGGCGCACAGACTCTCGACCATCCGCCACGCCGACTGCATTCTCGTCATGAAGGACGGCAAGGTCGCCGAGCAGGGCACGCACGAAGAGCTGCTCGCAAAGAACGGATTCTATACGAAGCTCTACAACAGCCAGTTTGCGCAGTGAAATATATGCAGAAGAAAGCCTAACAGGCTGAAAGATTACGACTATTCGCAAAACGGAGCATATTTTATCACAATTTGCATAGATGACAGAAAGCCCATATTGTCCCGCATTGCCGTAGGGGCGACCGCATAATACAACAGTTCAAAGGTTCCGTAACTAAGCAAGTCAAAAAATCAATTTGGCAAAAAGGTTTTTATGACCATATAATCCGTGACGAATACGATTATCAAGTCAAATGGCAATATATTGACGACAACCCGATCAAATGGGCTGAAGACGAATTACATCAGGATTGAAAAACAGCCGAATAACCGCCGCAGTATCTTTCATCTGAAAGTTCGCGGCGGTTATTTTTTATTCAGTGTAAAATGGCGGTTCAGAGCGAAAATATAAAGCCCAATTCGACAAATATCATTTTTTAGTCCCGCCTTGTTGACATCGGCAAAAAGTGTGATATAATTATAACAGCCGTTATAAAACAAGTGTTTTATAATTATTATTGGAGGACGCCATGGACTACATTCGCCTGTCACCCGAAAATCTCGAAAGCGAGCACATATGCTGTGCAATATCAAACACCAAGGACCCGCAGGTCATTGCAAAAAAGCAGTGGCTTGCCGAAAGGCTCGGCGAGGGTCTGGTATTTTTAAAAGCCGACGCGCGCGGGAAGTGCTTTATTGAGTATATCCCCGCCGAAAATGCATGGGCGCCGATAGACGCGCCAGGCTATATGTTCATCGACTGTCTCTGGGTCTCCGGCTCTTTCAAGGGGCACGGATATTCAAACAACCTGCTCAACGAATGTATCCGCGACAGCCGCGAAAAGGGCAAATCGGGGCTTTGCATACTCTCATCGGCGAAGAAGCGCGGTTTTCTTGCCGACCCGAAATATCTGAAATATAAGGGCTTCATAAAAGCCGATTCGGCAGAGCCGTATTTCGAGCTGATGTATCTGCCGTTTGACACGTCCGTGCCCGCTCCGCGCTTTCGCGAGCAGGCAAAGAGCGCTCAGATTGACGGCAGCGGGTTCGAGATATTTTATACAAGCCAGTGCCCGTTCACGGCGAAATATGTTCCGCTCATTGAAGATATGGCAAATAATATGAATCTGCCGCTGAGCGCCGTGCATATCTCATCGCGCGAGCAGGCTCAAAACGCGCCCTGCGCCTACACCGCATTTTCGCTGTTCTATAACGGAAAGTTCATAACGCACGAGATTCCGAGCGAAAAGAAATTCGCGGCGATTTGTGAAGAGTTCGTAAAATAAAACACCGCCGGATTGACCGGCAGCGTAAAATATACTAATATAGAAAAGGGAAAAGATATCTGTCCGCCCCGGCGGACGAAAAGGAGACATTATGCTTAACATCAAAAACCTGACCAAAACCTACGGCGAGAAAAAGGCTGTTGACGACCTGACGCTGCATATCGCGCCCGGCGAGATATACGGCTTCATCGGCCACAACGGCGCGGGCAAGACCACAACGCTAAAATCCGTTGTCGGCATTTTGCAGTTCGACGAGGGCGAGATAACGATAAACGGCATCTCGATAAAAGATGACCCGCTCGCCTGCAAAAAAATCATAGCCTATATCCCCGACAATCCCGACCTCTACGAATACATGACGGGAATAAAATATCTGAACTTCATCGCTGATATTTTCGGCGTCAGCGCCGACGACCGCCGCGAGCGCATACATAAATATGCCGATATGTTCGGGCTGACCGCCGACCTCGCGCAGCCCATCTCGGCGTATTCCCACGGCATGAAGCAGAAGCTCGCGATAATCTCCGCATGGATCCACGAGCCCAAGTTAATTATCATGGACGAGCCCTTCGTCGGTCTCGATCCCGCCGCATCACATCTGTTAAAAGGCATGATGCGCGAGGTCTGCAACTCCGGCGGCGCAATATTCTTCTCGACCCATGTGCTCGAAGTTGCCGAAAAGCTCTGCGACAAGGTCGCGATAATAAAAAGCGGAAAGCTCATCCGCTCCGGCACAATGGAAGAGGTCAAGGGCGACTCCAGCCTTGAGAACGTGTTCCTCGAACTGGAGGGAGAAGAATGCTGAAAACACTGATAAAAAAACAGCTTCTCGAACTCAATAAAAGTTTCTTCGTTGACCGCAAGACGGGCAAGGGCAAATCTCACCGCTCGGCGACGTTCTCGATAGTGCTGTTCATATTGCTCATGATTTTTGCCATCGGCGGAATGTTCTGCTATATGTCATATTCGATGCGCCCGCTGATAACCTATGGCATGAGTTGGCTCTATTTTGCCATTATGGGCGCTACCGCCGCGCTTTTCGGCGTTTTCGGCAGCGTGTTCAACACATATTCGAGCCTCTATGACGCAAAGGACAACGACCTTCTGCTCTCGATGCCCATTCCAGTGCGCGATATCATGGCGGCGCGCCTCATCGGAGTCTATCTCATGGGGCTGATGTATTCCGGCGTTGTGGTAATCCCCGCCGTCGGCGTGTATTTCATAACCGCGCATCCCGGAATATCCGGCATAACCGCCGTTATAATGGCCGTTATGGTGACTGTTCTTGTGCTTATACTGTCGTGCATACTCGGCTGGGTCGTTGCAAAAATCGCAGTTAAATTAAAAAACAAGAGCATTATAACAGTTATAGTTTCAATAGCGTTTCTCGGCGGCTACTACTATGTCTACTTCAGAGCGAACGAGATAATCACCGGCATCGTTGCGAACAGCGCGGCTGTTGCCGCAAAGGTGCGCATGTCCGCCTATCCGCTCTATATTTTCGGCAAGGCGTTCGCGGGCGATGTTCTGCCGACAATTATAATTTCACTCATCATTCTCGCTCTGCTCGCCGCGACGTGGCTCATAATGTCGCGCACATTCTTAAAGCTCGTCACGAGCAGCGGAAAGACCGCAAAGACAGTCTACAAAGAGATGACGGTCAAGCAGCAGGGCACCGACCGCGCGCTTCTGCGCCGCGAGATAAACCACTTTCTCTCGAGCCCGTCTTATATGCTCAACTGCTCGCTCGGGGCGCTGTTTATGATAGCCGTCGCTGTTTTCTCGCTGATAAAAAGTGACTGGTTTATCGGCGTTGTCACCCGAATGGATGAGGATTTGCTGGAATATGCCCCGACCTTCGCGTGCTTACTTTTATGCCTGCTCTCTTCTATGAATATACTCACCGCGCCCGCGATATCCCTCGAGGGCAAGAGCCTTTGGATAGCCCGCTCGCTCCCCGTCACCTCGTGGCAGATTCTCAGAGCGAAGCTGAAGCTCCATATGCTCTTCACCGCCGTCCCCGCACTGATATGCAGCATATGCTTCTGTATTGCCCTCAAGCCGGAGCTTCTCACGGCGGCGGTCATGATTATCCTGCCGCAGATATTCACGCTCCTATGCGCCGTTTCGGGGCTCAGAGTGAACATCAGGATGCCCAACCTCACCTGGAGCAGTGAGAGCGGAGCGGTCAAGCAGAGTCTCGGCATCATGCTCGCGATGTGCCTCGGCTGGGCATATATCATCGTGCTCGTCGCGGTATATCTGTTCGCGGTGCAGGTGCTGCCGAATGTGTTCGCGCTGATGATCGCGACGGCGGTCATAGCAATAATAACCGCGATATCATTTTCAAGGCTCAAGCGCAAGGGCGTAAAGAGATTTGAGACACTGTAAGCAAAATTAAATATCAGCAGCCGTGGTTCGTTGAGAATCACGGCTGTTGTTTTTTGCGATAAATTAAAATAGCGCACAAAAAATTATCTGACATTCAGCGACTTGAGTTATCGCGGCTTCGTATCGGCTGCGCCGATATCGGACAACCGCAAGGGCTGTCCCTACAATTTGCGCTGCAATTCGCAAGCAAAAGCGCTGTCCGAAATAAAAAGCGGCAGGCAAGCACAAAACCTGTCTGCCGCAATTTTATTTAATTATTTCTCAAGATTAGCCTTGAGGGTGTTGAGCTCGTCGCTCAGAGCCTTGGGAAGTCTGTCGCCAAACTTAGCGTAGAACTCCTCGATGCCCTTTGCCTCGTCCTCCCAGAGGGAGTTGTCAACGCTCAGGATCTCCTTGAGCTGATCCTCGCTGACCTCGTCCTCGATGCCCTCAAGGTTGATGTCCTCAGCCTTGGGCACGAAGCCGATAGCGGTCTCCTCTGCGTCGACCTTGCCCTCGCAGCGCTTGATGATCCACTCAAGCACGCGCATGTTGTCGCCGAAGCCGGGCCACAGGAAGTTGCCGTCGTCGTCCTTACGGAACCAGTTGACGTTGAATATCTTCGGAGCCTTATCCTCGTCGAGGCCTGCGCCGATGTCAATCCAGTGCTGCCAGTAATCAGCCATGTTGTAGCCGCAGAACGGAAGCATAGCCATGGGATCGCGGCGGACAACGCCGACTGCGCCGGCTGCTG
>ULNM01051653.1_pt1 | contig 19365 bp, 9 predicted proteins | sample 1951921 | NCBI WGS metagenome assembly ULNM01 (sample SAMEA4835577, study PRJEB28245) | human gut metagenome | biome: gut microbiome; material: fecal sample | place: Denmark | collected 2008
AAGTGCATCTGATGTATCACCTGCATCAATTACTTCTTTATGACCATTCTCTGTGTATGTAATAGTTGCCTGCATTCCTCTTGGATACTCAAAGATTTCTACATATGCTTTGTCAAAAGATAGTGTAGCGCGTTTTGGCTGTTTGGAATGTAGAGATAATGTGACTGTTGCCATCTCGGCAGCATCATTCATAAGCAGAATGCCTGCCTGTTCATCAACACCGGTCGGAGCATATCTAACCTGTGACAATACATGCGACGGTGTTTCCTTGAAGAACCAGCGGATGAGAGAAAGTGAGTAAACACCAATATCAAGCAGTGCTCCTCCTGCAAGCTTACGGCTGAAAAACCTATTTGTCATATTGTAATCTTTGTAGCTTCCAAAATTGACCTGAATTAAATTGAGTCTGCCGAGTTGTCCACTTGAAATTATTTTATTTAACTTTTTATAAACAGGCATATGATATATAGTCATGGCTTCAGCAAGAATTACGTTATTTGCTTTGGCCAATGAGATTGCCTCATCGAGCTCTGTAATATTTAATGTGATAGATTTCTCACAGAGTACATGCTTTCCATTAGAAAGGGCTTTTCTTAAATAATTAATGTGAGTATTGTGTGGAGTGGAGATGTAAATGATATCCACATCAGGATCATAAAAGACGTCATCAATGTTGTCATATACCTTTGAAATGCCATATTTTTGTGCAAAAGCTTGAGCCTTTTCATGAGTCCTGTTGGCAACTGAATAAAGAGTACGCCCTTCCTTTGAGAGAGCCTGCGCGAGCTCATTAGCTATTACGCCGCAGCCGAGTGTGGCCCAATTAAGCTGTTTCATATGAATTCCTCCTTTTTTAATAAGGTACTGTAGCTGTGAAGATATATAAATTATTACAAATTCAGCTAAATTACAAAATATCAACTTAAATCATAAAATATAATTAAATCAAAAATATTCAAATCATAAAATATGCACCGAGATCACAATATATGTACCTTAATGAAGATATTCTAGCATGATGATTTATGAATTACAATATATTTAGAAATGAAACAGTCAAAATCAGTCAAAGTTAGATTGATGCAAAATCTAAATTAGTCAATTTGAACTATTAATATTAATTATAAATTAGTAATAGAAAAGATTCTAAAAATAGTAATTAGACAAGTATTAATGATATATATAGTATATTCTGCACAAAAATGAATACTGCATTTGCATATATTGCACAATTTTAAAACTTGCTTTATATATTTTTAACAATTTTTAGTGTGATTATTTGTGAATATAAATGACTGATTATGATTGACAATGACGGATTATGAAAATATAATTATACTACAAGTTAAATGAATGTTGAAATGTTTAATACAGTAATTTGAAAATGAGCATTAAATAAATGGCTTATAAAATAAGTCTTTTAATAGTTTGATAAACAGGGGGGATTAGATGCTGGCGGAAGATAGATGCAAAAAAATACTCGATATATTAGATTCGATGGGAAGTGTGACTGTTCAGCAGCTTATGGATGAGCTTGATACATCCGAGTCAACAATCAGGCGTGATCTGGTTGCAATGGACAAGAAGGGGTATCTCACCAAGGTACATGGTGGTGCGATTGCAAATAATACGAATATCCATACTCAGGATGAGAAGGTTATCAACAGGCTTAAGCAGAATCGCAGCGAAAAGGAACAGATTGCCAGATATGCGGCATCACTTATTGTGGATAATGATTTTATTTATATAGATGCCGGTACTACAACGGCAGTCATGATTGATTATATTACTGCAAAGAATGTGGTTTTTGTTACAAACTCTCTGACTAATGCCAAGAGAATTTCCGATAGGGGATATACAGTATATATTCTGGGTGGCGAGTTCAAGTCTACTACTGAGGCTATTGTCGGAGATGAGGCCGTTGTGACGCTCGATAAATACAATTTTACGAAGGGCTTCTGGGGAACCAACGGAATTACTGTGAAGAATGGATTTACGACTCCGGAGATAAAGGAGGCCATGATTAAAAAGAAATCCATGGAGAATAGCAAGGAGAAATACATTCTTGCGGATGACAGTAAGTTTTCACAGGTATCAAGTATCAAGTTTGCTGATTTTGAGGATGCTGTAATTATTACAAATGCACTAAGCAATGACAACTATAAGAAATACAAAAATATTAAGGAGGTCTAACATGATTTATACGGTTACTTTTAATCCATCACTAGATTATATAGTTGATGTAACAGATTTTAAGACAGGAGTGGTCAATAGAACGACTGGAGAGAAGATTTTTGCAGGTGGTAAGGGCATCAATGTTTCCATGGTTCTTAAGAATCTTGGAATGAGCAATACTTCACTTGGTTTTACAGCGGGTTTTACAGGAAATGAAATTAAAAGACTTCTAGGAAAAAAAGGTGTTGATACTGATTTTATAGAGGTGGAGGATGGTATTTCACGTATCAATGTGAAGCTTCGCTCAAATGAGGAATCCGAGATTAATGGTCAGGGACCGGTAATCACTGAGGACAACATTAAAAAGCTTTATGAGAAGCTTGACTGCTTAAAGGAGTCTGATGTGCTTGTGCTCGCAGGAAGTATTCCTGATGTGATGCCTTCATCAATGTATATGGATATTATGAAGCATCTTGAGGGCCGTGGAATAAATATCGTGGTTGATGCGACAAGAAATCTGCTCACAAATGTGCTTGCATATAAGCCATTCCTCATCAAGCCAAACAATCATGAGCTCGGTGAGATATTCGGGGTTGAGATTACAGACAAGGACGATGTGATAAAGTATGCAAAGAAGCTTCAGGAGCAGGGCGCAAGAAACGTGCTTGTTTCTATGGCAGGTGACGGAGCGGTGCTTGTGACTGAGAACGGACAGGAGTTTAAGGCTAAGGCTCCTAAGGGAAAGCTCAAAAACTCTGTTGGTGCAGGTGATTCGATGGTAGCCGGATTTGTTTACGGATACCTTAAATCAAATGATTATAAGCAGGCATTTATTTATGGTGTATGTACAGGAAGTGCAAGCGCATTTTCTGAGGAGCTTGCTACAAAGCCTGAGGTTGAGGCACTTATAGAAAAATGGGAGAATGCTTCCAATTAAACAAACGGTATCAAAAGGTTGATATAAATAATTAATATATTATATTAGGAGGAATGATATATGACAATCAGGGATTTATTGGCAGCTGAGAGTATCAATTTAAATGGTACGCCTGCCGGAAAAACCGAAGCATTGAATCAGTGTATTGATTTGATGGCAAAAAGTGGCAAAATTGCCGATGTTGAAACGTATCGCAAGGGCGTTTTTGCAAGAGAGGAGGAAGGCACAACAGGAATTGGAATGGGTATAGCAATTCCTCATTGTAAGTCTGATGCCGTTACTAAAGCAGGTCTTGCAGCAATGGTTGTAAAGGATGGGGTTGACTTTGAATCACTCGACGGTACACCTGCAAAGATTATTTTCCTTATCGCTGCACCAAACACAGAGGACAATGTGCATCTTCAGGTGCTCAGCAAGCTCTCTGTTATGCTGATGGACGAGCAGTTTACAAATTCTCTTATCAATGCCGGCTCAGTAGATGAGTTTTTAAATATCATCGACAGTGCTGAAAAGGCAAAGGATGAGAAGGAGGCTGCAAAGGAGGCAAAGGAACCTGTTGAGGTGAAGAAGGACGATGTATTTATCGTTGCAGTTACAGCCTGTCCTACAGGAATTGCCCATACTTATATGGCTGCTGAGGCTATTGAGAAAAAGGCCAAGGAGCTGGGATATCAGGTAAAGGTTGAGACAAGAGGCTCAGCCGGAGCTAAAAATGTACTCACAGATGATGAGATTGCAAAGGCTACCGGTGTTATCGTTGCATGTGATACAAATGTGCCTACAGACCGTTTTGACGGAAAGAAGGTTATTGAGTGTCAGGTTTCTGACGGAATAAATAAGACAGAGGAGCTCGTAAAGAGAATTGCTGCCGGTGATGCTCCTGTATTTAAGGCATCAGGTAAAAAAGAGGCTTCACATTCATCTATTGGTGGAAAGGAGAGCATTGGACATCAGATTTACAAGCATCTGATGAACGGTGTTTCACATATGCTTCCGTTCGTAGTTGGTGGTGGTATCCTTATCGCAATCGCGTTCCTTATCGATGGATTCAGTGTTGACCTTAATTCACTGCCGGCTGACCAGAGAGCAAATTTCGGTACTATTACACAGGGCGCAGCATTGTTTAAGGGAATCGGTGGAACAGCATTTGGATTTATGCTTCCTATCCTTGCAGGCTTTATCGCTATGAGTATTGCTGACCGTCCGGGTCTTGCAGTTGGTTTCGTAGGCGGTTCAATCGCAGCAAACGGTACATCAGGCTTCCTTGGAGCACTGGTTGCAGGTTTCGTTGCAGGATATATTGTAAATCTCTTAAAGAAGATATTCTCTAAGCTTCCTGAGAGTCTTGATGGTGTGAAGCCGGTTCTTCTTTATCCGCTGCTTGGTATATTCCTCATAGGCGTTATAATGCAGTTTGTAGTTGAGCCTCCAATCGGAGCTTTAAATACAGCTATCAACAACGGTCTTAATGGACTTAACGGTGCAAGCGCAGTAGTTCTCGGAGTACTTCTCGGAGGAATGATGGCAATAGATATGGGTGGCCCTGTAAACAAAGCCGCTTATGTATTTGGTACAGCTTCAATCGCTGCCGGAAACTACAATATCATGGCAGCAGTTATGATTGGTGGTATGGTTCCACCACTCGCAATCGCTCTTGCAACAATCTTCTTCAAGAACAAGTTCACAGCAGAGGAGAGAAAGGCAGGACCTACGAACTTTATCATGGGATTATCATTTATCACAGAGGGTGCAATCCCATTCGCAGCATCTGATCCGCTTCATGTCCTTCCGGCATGTGCAGTTGGTTCAGCAGTGGCAGGTGGACTTTCAATGGCATTTGGATGTACACTCATGGCACCTCACGGAGGAATCTTCGTAGTACCTACAATCGGAAATCCGTTAATGTATCTTGTAGCATTAGTAATCGGAGCCTTCATTGCATGTGGATTACTCGGATTACTCAAGAAAAAAGTAAGTGAATAAGCAATCCTCAATTATCATTTAATCCAATCTATAAACTAATCAACAAAGGCACTGCTTCGGCGGTGTCTTTGTTGTTATGTTGTTATACAAAAATTAAAAATATAAACATTCTCTGAAATAACAGCCTCATGCCTTGACGAGTGAATTTTCGAAGCTTAAAGTAGTATTAGGATGAAATAGTAAGTCATAAAAAGCAATTATTTATGAGACTTAAATATAAAAAACAGTGAGGAAAATCATGGGCAAGGTTATAGGTATAGATTTAGGAACAACAAACAGCTGTGTGGCAGTATTGGAGAACAATCAGCCGGTAGTCATAACTAACAGCGAGGGTCAGAGAACAACTCCATCTGTAGTGGCTTTTACAAAGAATGGAGAGCGACTGGTGGGCGAGGCTGCAAAGAGGCAGGCAGCAGTCAATGTGGACAGGACATTTTTCTCAATAAAGAGACAGATGGGAAGCGATTTCAGGGCAAAGGTGGACGGAAAGCTGTATTCAGCTCCTGAGATTTCTTCTATGATTCTCAGAAAGCTGAAAAAGGATGCAGAGGACTATATTGGTGAGGCAGTGACAGACGCTGTAATCACAGTTCCTGCATATTTTTCGGATGCGCAGAGGCAGGCAACTAAGGATGCAGGAAGGATTGCTGGGCTTAATGTGCTTCGAATCATAAATGAGCCAACCTCTGCGGCACTCGCATACGGACTGGACCACGGACAGCAGCAGAAAATTCTTGTCTACGACCTCGGAGGAGGAACCTTCGATGTGTCTGTTATCGAAATAGGGGACAATCTGATAGAGGTGCTTGCCACAGCCGGTGATAATCATCTGGGTGGAGATGATTTTGATGAGAGAATCACGAATTATCTTGTCACAGAGTTTTACAGACAGCAGAATGTGGATCTGAGAAAGGATAATACTGCTATGCAGCGTGTCAGGGAGGAGGCTGAGAAGGCAAAAAAGGTGCTTTCATCCTCATCCTCAACCACTATCAACCTGCCGTTTATCACCACTGTAAAGGGACAGCCGGTCCACATGGAGATGAACCTCACAAGGGCTGAGTTTAATGAGATAACAAAGGATCTGGTGGAGAGAACTGCTATTCCTGTAAATCAGGCACTTTCAGATGCGGGAATTTCCGCAGCAGAGCTTGGAATGGTGCTGTTGGTAGGAGGCTCTACACGTGTGCCGGCTGTTGTTGATGAGGTCAGAAGAATTACAGGAAAAGAGCCTTCACACAACCTGAATCCTGACGAGTGCGTGGCACTCGGTGCAGCAGTACAGGGTGGCAAGCTCGGTGGAGCAATTGTCGCAGGCAGCAGTGCGGCAGAGATTATACTGATGGATGTCACACCGCTTTCACTCGGAATTGAGACAGTTGGTGGTGTCTCAACCAAAATAATTGACAGAAATACGACTATTCCTACGAGATACAGCCAGATTTTTACAACTGCAGGAAGCTTCCAGACCTCTGTGGATATAAAGGTACTGCAGGGTGAGAGGCAGTTTGCAAGGGACAATAAGCTGATTGGAAACTTCAGGCTAAAGGGCATCAAGCCGGCTCCGGCAGGTGTGCCGCAGATAGAGGTGACGTTTGATATAGATGCAAACGGCATTGTGCAGGTTTCTGCAAAGGACCTGGGCACAGGAAAGCATCAGGAGATTACGATTACCGCAAGCTCAAATTTGTCTGATTCTGAGATTGAGCAGGCAATCCGCGAGGCACAGGAGTATGAGGCAACAGACGGACAGAGAAAGGCTTATATTGATGCAAGAAGTGAGGCTGATACGCTTGTGCGACAGGTGGAAAATGTCATGGCTGACAAGGAAAAAAGAAAGGCTATGGACAGCGCACAGAAAAAGAGTGTGAAATCGTCACTTTCATATGTGAAGAAGCTTATTTCAAGGACAAAGCCCGGAAATGTGAGCGAAGAGCAGGCTGCCGAGATAAAGCATGCGGCAGATGAACTGAGAAATGCGGCAGCGGGATTGATTTAATTATAGTAACTACTATTATTCATTTGGCTATTTACGAGAAGCGGATTTTCATATAAAATATGGGTAAGTGGTGAGTATTCAGAAACACCCTGAATAGTTATAATGTTAATTTAAATCCGAGGAAATAGAAAATGAATGCGAACGATAAAACAGAAAAGGTACTAAGAGAAATTCATATCATGCTCTCAAAGGCGGAGCCGTATAAGCCGGAGCCGAGCAGGGTGATCATAAACAAGCAGCAAATGATAGATTTACTTGCTGAGCTGAATAAGTGTATATATGCAATGCAGGATGAGTATGAGCTTACTGAGCAGAGTCGCAATCACGCAGAGAGAGAGTTCAGAAAGAAGGGTGATCAGATAGTCTGGGATGCAAGCAGAAAGGCTGAGGATGTGTATGCAGCATCGGTTATCTATACGGATGAGGCGCTTTCAAGAGTGCGTGATATCATCAATGATACCAACGAGTCACTTGAAAAGCTGTGCAAGAATATGAAGGATAAGATTGCAGAACAGGAGAAGATAGTTAAAACCAACCAGTATGAGCTCAAGGGACAGCTTCAGGATTTGTCCGATACGGAGAAGTATCTTAAGATTATCGATGACAGAAATAAGGAGATAGAACGTCAGAAAAATGCAGGTAAGCCAGTAGAGGAGCGTACTATTGACAAGGAAGAGAAGTCTATCTATGCAAACAGACAGACTGAAATCAAGGTAAATATGGATTATATCAGAAAACTGGGACTTGCGGAGGGCGAGGACCTGGGAGATGGTGTAGTGGGTGAAGTGAAGCTTGCAGACGATACACCTGATGCCGGATCAAATCATGGCAATGATAAGGATGAAGCCAAGGATGCCGGCTCAAAATCGTCTGTTGATGAGGATTATAAGGCAATAAGCAGAAAAGCCGGCAATCCACCTGTTATCAACACAATGGAAGGGAAGGAGCTCACAGCCGGCATCCACAGAATGTGGCAGAGCATCACCGGAAATAAAGGGAAATGAAACACGCATATGTAATATAAAGCAGCAGTTCAAAACAGAACGGCTGCTTTTTGGCTTATATTTAAAAGTGGGTAATATTAAGCAGATTTTAAGAAAAACAAAGTGGATAATCTGATAAAATATAGCTGACTAACGGCAGGAGAAGGTTTCTAATCAAAATTCATAGAAGGAGGATAATATGACAATATTAGTTTGTGATGACGACAAGGAAATAGTTGAGGCAATTGAGATTTACCTGATGCAGGAGGGCTATAACGTGGAGAAGGCTTACGATGGCATACAGGCGGTTGAAATTATGAAGAATAAAAAAATAGACCTCATGATAATAGATGTCATGATGCCAAAGCTCGACGGAATAAGAGCTACTCTGCAGATACGAAAGGAAAGCAGGGTGCCGATAATCATTCTCTCGGCAAAGACAGAGGATGCTGACAAGATTTTAGGCCTCAATGTGGGAGCTGATGATTATGTTACAAAGCCTTTTAATCCGCTTGAGCTTGTGGCAAGAGTAAAGTCACAGCTTCGCAGATACACCACTCTGTCGAGCAATGATGTAGCCGGAAACAAGGTTTATGAAGCCGGAGGCCTTTTGGTAAATGATGATTTAAAAAAGGTGACTGTGGATGGAGAGGAGGTAAAGCTCACACCGATTGAGTACAATATCCTGCTTTTACTCCTTAAAAACAAGGGAAAGGTCTACTCAATAAACGAAATATATGAGAGTATATGGAACGAGGAGGCGATAGGCGCCGATAATACAGTTGCCGTGCACATCAGACATATCAGGGAAAAAATAGAGATAAATCCTAAAGAGCCGCGATATCTGAAAGTGGTCTGGGGAGTAGGCTATAAGATAGAGGACAACAAATGAAGCAGTATACAATAGGAAAAAAAGCAGCGGTCATAGTTTTGCATCAGCTATGCATGATACTTATGGTGACAGGAGTGTTTGCCACAGGCTATGCATTCAGGCACGATGCGCATGGAAATATTGATATATATACACTAATATCGCTTGCGGGCCTGGTAGGCAGCTTTGTGAGCCTGGCGTATATGGCAAACGTGGCCGGCAGAAAATCAGAGGATGATTACACAATATACTATTTACCGATTGACAAGGTATACTCTGATGTGATGCTAGTGATATTTACATTGCTCATGGTATTTATGGGAAAAGTGATTTCAGGCGTAAAAAACCAGCACTTTGACTATGCATCACTCATTATGACGGCCGGCACATTTACTTTTTTGTTTGATCTGGCTTTTATTATTTTATACCAGAGCATTGTAAGGAAGATAAAAGGCAATATACTTTGCACACACAGCCTGATGTACAAGGGATATGAGCTTTTGAAAAGAGTTATTGAGAAAAAGGATATCCACACACAAAAAACCAAAGAGATAATGCGCATACAGGAGGCTCTTGAAGCTATTTCGGAAGGAGCGCTTGACACTACACTCAATGTCAATGAGTTTCATGGGCAGCAGAAAAAGGTGGCGGAGGCTGTCAACCATATACGCCAGGGTCTTATGAGCTCGGTGAATGAGAGTCTTAAGAATGAAAAATTAAAGGCTGATTTAATAACAAACGTATCACATGATATAAAGACACCTCTGACTTCAATAGTCAACTATGTTGACCTGCTTAAGAGGAAAAATCTGGAAAATGAAAATGCCAAATACTATATACATGTGCTGGAGGAAAAGTCACAGCGCTTAAAGCAGCTTACAGAGGATTTGGTAGAGACATCAAAGATTACCTCGGGAAATGTGAAGCTCAATATGCAAAAGCTTGATCTGGTTGAGCTTTTATACCAGACCGGAGGTGAATTCAATGAGCGCTTTGAGTCGAGAAATCTGACAATAGTTACAAAAATTCCATCAGAACAGATATTTATCTATGCGGATGGACGTCAGCTTTACCGCTCTATTGAAAATCTGTATACTAATGCCGCAAAATATGCACTGGAAAATACCAGAGTGTATGTAGAGCTTGAAAAGGCAGATACAAAGGCAGTTTTTACAATAAAGAATGTGTCTAAGAACGAGCTTGACATAGTAAGCAACGGAAATGTGGACCTGACAGAGCGTTTTGTGAGGGGAGAGAGGTCGAGAACCACTGAAGGAAGTGGACTTGGACTTTCGATTGCAAAGAATCTGACCCATTTGATGGGAGGAAAATTCGAAATTAAGGTAGATGGTGATTTATTTATTGCCACAATTACCTATAATATTATATAATAGTAAATAAAAGAATTTTGAAATACACATACGGAGGTAGAATAAGTGAAATTATATGAAAACGGTGCTTACCTTTTAAACGGTAAGGAAGTAATAATTGATGGACCAAAAGCTCAGGCAGCTGTCAAAAGCAAGACCGGCATGGACATCGATAAACAGACAGCTAAGCAGGAGACAATTGCTTACGGTATTTTAAAGGAGCACAATACATCCGGCAATATGGACAAGCTTCAGATTAAGTTTGATAAGCTTACATCGCATGATATCACATTTGTAGGTATCATCCAGACAGCACGAGCTTCAGGACTTGAGAAATTCCCTATCCCGTATGTACTTACAAACTGTCACAACAGCCTTTGTGCAGTTGGTGGAACAATCAATGAGGATGACCACATGTTTGGTCTCACATGTGCAAAGAAGTACGGCGGAATCTATGTACCACCTCATCAGGCAGTTATCCATCAGTTTGCACGAGAGATGCTTGCCGGCGGTGGAAAAATGATACTTGGTTCTGATTCACATACACGTTATGGTGCACTTGGTACTATGGCAGTCGGCGAGGGAGGACCTGAGCTTGTTAAGCAGCTTCTTGAACAGACATATGATATTGATATGCCTGAGGTAGTAGGTATTTACCTGACAGGAGAGCCAATCAAAGGCGTTGGACCACAGGATGTCGCACTTGCAATTATCGGAGAGGTATTCGGAAACGGCTTCGTAAAGAACAAAGTTATGGAGTTTGTAGGACCGGGTGTGTCTAATCTGAGCGTTGACTTCCGTATAGGTGTCGATGTTATGACAACAGAGACTACATGTCTTTCTTCTATCTGGAGAACAGATGACCAGGTTAAGGAATTCTTTGAGATTCACGGTAGGGCTGAGGACCACAAGGAGCTTAATCCGGGTGAGGTGGCTTACTACGACAGATTTATTGAGATTGATTTAAGCCAGATCCGCCCAATGATAGCTATGCCATTCCACCCAAGCAATACCTATACTATCGATGAGCTCAATGCAAACCTCATGGATATTCTCGATGACTGTGAGAAGAGAGCTGAGGTAAGCTTTGACGGAAAGGTGAAGCTTGATTTAAAGAGTAAGGTAAGAGACGGAAAACTGTATGTAGACCAGGGAATCATCGCAGGCTGTGCAGGCGGTGGATTTGAGAATATCTGCGATGCGGCTGACATATTAAACGGACATTCAATCGGAGCAGACGAGTTTACACTGAGTGTTTACCCGGCATCTACTCCAATATACATGGAGCTTGTGAAAAACGGAGCTGTAGCAAAGCTTCTTGAGACAGGTGCAATCGTAAAGACTGCTTTCTGCGGACCTTGCTTTGGTGCAGGAGATACACCTGCCAACAACGCATTCTCTATCCGTCATTCAACAAGAAACTTCCCTAACAGAGAGGGTTCTAAGGTACAGAACGGACAGATCAGCTCAGTGGCACTCATGGATGCACGTTCAATCGCTGCAACAGCAGCAAACAAGGGCTTCCTTACATCAGCAGCGGATATTGATGTCAACTTTACAAAGCCAAAATATTTCTTTGACAAGACTATATATGAGAACCGTGTATTTGACAGCCATGGAGTGGCAGATCCTTCAGTTGAAATCCAGTTCGGACCAAACATCAAGGACTGGCCGGCAATGAGTGCACTTCCTGAGAATATGCTCCTTAAGGTGGTTTCAGAGATTCATGATCCTGTTACTACAACAGATGAGCTCATTCCTTCAGGAGAGACATCATCATATCGTTCAAACCCTCTTGGACTTGCAGAGTTCGCACTTTCAAGAAAGGATCCTGAGTATGTAGGCAGAGCAAAGGAAATCCAGAAGGCCCAGAAGGCTATAGAGAGTGGTGAGTGCGCAGGAAAGGCTGTTCCTGAGGTTGCTGAAATCATGGGAGTAGTAAAGAAAAAATTCCCTGAGGCAAGCCATGAGAATATGGGCTTCGGAAGTACAATTTTTGCTGTTAAGCCGGGTGACGGCTCAGCAAGAGAGCAGGCTGCCAGCTGCCAGAAGGTACTCGGAGGCTGGGCAAATATCGCAAACGAGTATGCCACAAAGAGATATCGTTCAAACCTTATCAACTGGGGAATGCTTCCATTCATCATCGATGAGGGAGAGCTTCCGTTCCACAATCTCGACTATATCTTCCTTCCGGGAATCAAGAAGGAAATAGAGGATGCAAAGACGGAGTTTGAGGCATATGTTGTCAAGGATGGTGAATTAAAGCCATTTACACTGAAGATGGGTGAGCTCACAGATGATGAAAGAGAGATAATATTAAAGGGATGTCTCATAAACTATAACCGTAAATAAGGAGAGTCTAATCCGATGGAAGAAACTGGAAAAGCTGGTAAAAAATCAAACATTGAGATAAATGCAGATAAGGGTGCGAAGCAGAATTCGCACCCGGGGCGTGAGGAATGGCCACATTTGATCAGAATAGGTGTCATGGTATTTGTCACGTTTGCAGTCAGTATACTGTTTTTCTTTGCACTGTACAGATTTGAGGGCTTTGCAGGCATATGGAGCAAGCTGCTTGCGGCAGCAATGCCTATTATAATGGGACTTGTGCTTGCATACCTGATGAATCCTGTCATGCTGTGGCTGGAAAGATGCTTTAAAAAGCTTCTTTCCAAAAAGATGAAAAGCGAAAGCAAGCTGCGAAAGGTTTCAAGAGCTCTTGCAATCACAGGCTCGGTTATTATTCTTGTAGCGATTATTTCGCTTCTCATTGCGGCTATTGTGCCTTCTGTCATAGCAAGTATATCAGGACTTATGAAGACACTGCCAAATGATGTTGCGGCATTCATCAACATGATAAAGAACGGCAATTTCGGGGACAGCAAAATTGCTGAGCTCGCGAGCACAGGTTTACAGAATGCAACCGACTACATTGAGAATTATGCCACAGAAAAGATAATTCCTGAGGCACAGAAGTATGTTGCACAGATTACAACCGGTGTGATTTCGGTAGTCAGAGGTTTATTCAATTTCATTATCGGAATAATCGTGATGGTCTATGTGATGAGTATTCAGGAGACTCTCGCAGGACAGAGTAAAAAGATAATATATGCTGTCTGCAAGCCAAAGACAGGCAATATCATCATTGAGACGATCAGAAAGACAAATGAGATTTTTGGAGGCTTCATAAGCGGTAAGATTATAGATTCACTGATTATAGGTGTGATTGCATATTTCGGATGTCTGATTTTAAGGATTCCATCATCGGTGCTCGTTGCAGTGATTATCGGCGTCACAAATGTGATTCCGGTATTCGGACCGTTTATCGGTGCAATTCCATCGTTACTCATAGTAGTAATTCAGAGTCCGTGGCATGCGCTTTATCTTCTGATATTTATTGTCGTGCTGCAGCAGGTGGATGGCAATATAATAGGGCCTAAGATACTTGGCTCATCTACCGGTCTTTCGACCTTCTGGGTTATGTTTGCCATACTAATCGGCGGAGGAATGTTTGGTTTTCTTGGAATGTTACTTGGTGTTCCGACCTTTGCTGTGATATACTATATTGTGAAAAGAGTTGTTAATTATGCTCTCAGGAAAAAGAAGCTTCCTGAGGACACAAGGGATTATACAAAGACAACAGGCGTAGATACAAAAAATAATAAGCTTAAATACGAGTAGGTGAAATAAGTGGATAAATACGAATACAATCTCAAGCTGGATCAGATAAAAGCCCTAAGCGCCGAGGAGGGCTATATGAGCGCAGCAGAGATTGCAGATAGCATAAATTGGAACAAAATTAAAAATGTAAATACACTCGTTAAAATCGGCGAAATCTACGAGAAGGCCGAAAGATACCAGGATGCAAGGGACATACTTTTAATGGCCTATGACCGTTCACCAATCGGCAGGATGATTATATACAGACTGGCTGAGGTCGCCATCAAGATGGGTGATTATGATGCTGCTACAGAGTATTATGATGAGTTTGTTGAGATAGCGCCTCATGATGATATGAAGTATGTATTAAGATATGCCATTAAAAAAGGGCAGGGAGCTTCATTTGATGAGCTTATCACTATTCTTGAAGAGTACAAGGATGAAGAATACACTGAGGAGTGGGCATATGAGCTTGCATATCTATACCACAAGGCCGGAAAAGCCGATAAGTGTATAGATGCCTGCGATGAGCTCATTCTGTGGTTCGGAGACGGACCATATGTGGAGCGTGCGCTGGAGCTCAAGATGCTTTATCAGCCACTTACCAAGGCTCAGGAGGAAAAGTACAGACGATTCAAGGCAGAGAAGGAAAAGCCGGCTAAGATAAAGGATGAGGCTGAGGTCACTGAGATAGGTGCCATGGAGATGGTAAAGGGCGGAGAGATAGTGCATGATGACGTAACTATTCCGCAGATTACAGTAAATCAGGAGAAGTTCAATACTGTAAATTTACAGCAGGAGATTGCCAAGGGTATGCAGCAGATCATTGAGGCCAAGGGCAAGAATGAAGTTGCTGATACGATGGATACCATCAAAAAGATAGTTGAGGATATTCCTTATCTCAAGCTCGAAAAGGAGCAGGAAGAGTATGTACAGCAGCCGGAAGAGACAGAGCATATCGCTACAGATGAAGAGATAGATGGTTCACTTAAGTTGAATTTCAAGGAGCTTTTGGGTGAAGACGCTGACGGACAGATGTCTATGGTCATGAGTGAAAAGACTCAGCTTGAGCATCAGATTACAGGACAGATGTCTATACATGATGTGCTTGAAGAATGGGAAAAGACCAGACATGCGGCTGAAATTGCACTTAAAGAGGCTGAGCAGCAGAAGCTTGAGTCAGCTAAGGCAAGAGCACTTCAGGAGGCAGGAGACATCATGGAGAGACTAAATGGTGTCATTCCAAAGCTGGATGCAGGTGTCACTCCGAAGGAACTTCTTGAGGAGGAGTATTTGAAGGTGCCGGTTGATACTATAGAGCAGAAAGCTGCCGTGAAGGAGCCTGAAGAAGAGCAGAAACCGGATATGCAGGAGCTTTATGCAGAGGAGACTGTGGATGAAGTACAGGAGCCGCAGGAAGCACCAGAAGAGGCTATAGAAGAAGCTATAGAAGAAGTGCAGGAGTCACGGGAAGTACCTGAAGAGGCTGCAGATGAAGCCAGGGAACCGGTTGGAGAGCCGGAGGATATAATTATGGCAGAGGAGTCTGAGAAAGACGAGATACTCATGCAGCCGACTACCATGATGCCTGAAATAACAGATGATATGTTAAATGTCGATGATGATACATCAGATGATGAGACTTCACAGGAGAAAGAAAACGTTTCTGAGAAGAGAGATTTTGATCATGTGACATCATTTATCGAGCAGGAAATAGCCAAGATGACAGCAAAAAATCCGGGACTGGAGAAGAAGCTGGATATGGCTAAGACAAGAAAAATGCCGGATATTTCATTGCCGGAGGATTTAGACAGCGAAGAAGATGACTCGAAATTGAAAGAAACAAAACATATAAAAGAGCTTACAAGCGAACAGAAAGCTATATTTTCATATTTCATACCGGTAAAGGGTATGGAGGATCAGATCTGCAAGGCATATAATGCAGTGCTTGATCATTTCAACAGGAAAGAAAACGCATCCACAGGCAACCTCATTATACAGGGAGAGCAGGGTTGCGGAAAGACAATGCTTGCTACAAGCTTTATAAAGGTATTACAAAAAGATGGTGAACAGCTTACAGGAAAGATGGGCAAGATTGATGCTGCCGCACTCAATAAAAAGGATGTGCAGCAGGTAGTCAGAAAGATAACAGGAGGCTGTCTCATCATAGAAAGAGCCGGTGATATCGACCGCAGCATAGCTGCCCAGCTATCATTTTTGATGGAGCATGATATTACAGGAACACTCTATATACTTGAGGATACATCAAAGGGTATAAAGAAGGCTCTCTCAATGGATGAGGGCTTTGCATCCAAGTTCACGGAAAAGATATCGGTTCCTATTTTTACAAATGATGAACTCGTATTGTTTGCCAAATCGTACTCTGCAGAGCTTGGGTACAAGATAGATGAGATGGCTATTCTGGCATTGCATAACAGAATCAGCAATATTGAGAGGATAGACCAGGCTACCACTCTGACAGAGGTCAAGGATATAATTGACGAGGCCATAGACAGGGAGGCTCACAGCGGACTTAAGAAGGCTATAAGTATTCTGACAGCCAGGCGATATACAGATGATGACCGAATTGTACTCAAAGAGGATCATTTCAGGGAAAAATAAATACTTATGGGGGGTATATATATGTGTAATTTTACAGCAATGGATTGTTACCTGTTTGGTCAGGCAACACACTATGATATCTACAAGAAGATGGGTGCTCACTTAGCTGAGCGTAAAGGAAAAAAAGGAGTGTGCTTTGACGTCTGGGCGCCACATGCGAGGGAAGTATACGTGTTTGGTGAGTTTAACGACTGGAATGAGACCAGTCATGAGATGAAGCGTGTAGAGCCGGAAACCATGGGAGTGTATGAGCTTTTTGTACCGGGAGCGCAAAAGGGTCAGATGTATAAGTTTATTATAGTCACTGAACAGGGTGATAAGCTGTACAAGGCGGATCCATACGCAAACTACGCAGAGCTTCGTCCGGGAACAGCGTCAATCATCACAGATATCGAGCACTTCACATGGACTGACAAAGAGTGGATGGATAAGAGAGCAGCAAAGTCAGATGCTGATGTATATTCTTCACCTATGGCTATATATGAGTGTCATCCGGGCTCATGGATGAGACATCCGGGCAGGGATGATGAGGGCTTTTATACATACAGGGAGCTTGCAAAATCACTCATATCCTATGTGAAAACTATGGGATATACACATATTGAGCTTATGGGTATTTCAGAGTATCCGTTTGATGGCTCATGGGGATATCAGGTGACAGGCTACTATGCACCTACATCGAGGTATGGAGAGCCTGAGGATTTTGCATACTTTGTTGATCAGTGCCATAAAAATAATATCGGAGTAATCCTCGACTGGGTACCTGCACATTTCCCAAAGGATGCGCATGGACTTGCCAATTTCGATGGAACAGCCACATATGAGTATGCAGACCCAAGAAAGGGAGAGCATCCCGACTGGGGCACAAAGATATTTGACTACGGTAAGAATGAAGTAAAGAACTTCCTTATCGGAAGTGCACTTATGTGGATAGAAAATTACCACGTAGACGGACTCCGTGTGGATGCAGTTGCGTCAATGCTTTATCTTGACTATGGAAAGAACGACGGACAGTGGGTGCCAAACAAGTTTGGAGGAAATAAGAACCTCGAGGCAGTAGAGTTTTTCAAGCATATCAATACACTCATACTTGGAAGAAATCACGGAACTGTAATGATAGCCGAAGAGTCTACCGCATGGCCAAAGGTAACAGGCAAGGTAGAGGAAGACGGACTGAACTTCAGCTACAAATGGAACATGGGATGGATGCATGACTTCCTTGATTATATGAAGCTGGATCCATATTTCCGTAAAAATAACCACAACAAGATGACATTTGCGATGAGCTATAATGAGAGTGAGAAATATATTCTGGTACTGTCACATGATGAGGTGGTACATCTGAAGTGTTCTATGCTCAACAAAATGCCGGGCTTAGAAGGGGATAAATTCAAGAACCTCATGGCAGGATATGCATTTATGATGGGACACTGTGGAAAGAAGCTTCTTTTCATGGGACAGGAGTTTGCACAGAAGCAGGAGTGGAGTGAGGAAAGAGAACTCGACTGGTATCTGCTTGAGAATCCGGAGCATAAAAAGATCCAGAACTGGGTAAAGGAGCTGCTTCACCTCTATAGGAGAAACCGCTGTCTGTATGAGCTGGATTCAAGCTGGGAAGGCTTTGAATGGATAAATGCAAACGATGCAGACAGAAGCATCTTCAGCTTTATCAGAAAGAGTAAGGATGGCAAGAATAATATGCTCTTTGTCATCAATTTCACACCGGTAGAGAGACCTGATTACAGAGTCGGAGTGCCAAAGCACAAGACATATCAGCTCGTTTTAGATAGTGAGGATCCTAAGTTTACCGGCAAAACGGTACAAGCGCCTGTAAAGAAGGCTGCAAAGGGCAGAGGCAAGGCAGCAAAACAGTCATATAAGAAGCTGGACTATAAGGCAGTCAAATCAGAGTGTGACGGCAGACCATTTTCATTTGCTTATCCACTTGCGCCTTACGGAGTTGCTGTATTTAAATACTAATATACCGGTAAACAGCAGGGTAAAGGACCGCGCCAATTTAAGGCGCGGTCTTTATTTTTGCGTGGGGTGGTTCTGAACAGTTGGATAAAAAATACGAGGTATGAATATCCACAAATAAAGGCTGCAGAGATGGTATATATGCAGGGCACGGAGCAGTTTATTGTAAATGCCCAGAGGGTGATTGCGCAAGATAGTCTGTAACACCGATATATATTGCATGTGCCAGGTCATCCTGATAGTTTTTGTCAGTAAGAAGAAGTGTCTCAGCAGGATTACTCAAGAATCCACATTCTACGATTACGGTCGGGGATGAGGATTTTTTAAGTATAAAGTATTCTTTATTGGGCTTAATGCTTCGTGGCTTTGCGACACAAAGAGAAGTGTTTAAAGCTCCAAGAACAGAGGATGCGAGCTCTTTTCCTGCATCAGAGGCTTCATAATAGAATACCTGTGGACCGCAGCTTGAATTGTCCTCAAAGCTGTTTTGATGGATACTGATGCTGACTGCCACATTGCTTTTAGACATCAGGGCAGTTCTCTTTGTCAGATCATCTGTCTTTGGATGCTTGGAATTATCCGGGGCGAGGTCACAGTCGGTGGTTCTGGTCATGACAACAGTAAAGCCTCTGTTTTCAAACAGTTGTTTAAGAGCCATTGCAATACTCAGGTTGACATCCTTTTCCATGACGCCGGAGGTGGAAATCTTACCGGGATCACTTCCACCATGTGCTGGTTGTAGTTTACGCAAATTGTGATATGTATTCCCCAGTATATATGGGGAGTTA
>ULNM01003952.1_pt1 | contig 19120 bp, 10 predicted proteins | sample 1951921 | NCBI WGS metagenome assembly ULNM01 (sample SAMEA4835577, study PRJEB28245) | human gut metagenome | biome: gut microbiome; material: fecal sample | place: Denmark | collected 2008
CTGATCCATCTGGTCTTCATATGCCGTCATTGCTTCCTCAAGCTCCGTCAGGCTTTGAAATTCCCGCGCCTGTTCCTGAAAAAAGTCGGCGGCTTCCAGATCCCGTTCCAGCTTTCCGGCTGCGTGTGCCCGGGCTCCTGCAGGTGCCCTCTCTTGTCCCTGCCGTGATTCTCCCGCCGACGGCGTCTGCCCGGCATTCTCTTTTAACCACGCATCGTATCCCATTCCGCGGCGGATATAATGAACTGCCGCATATAAATCCATTTTCGCCAGCCGTGAGATATCCGCTTCCAGACGGTGCAAAATCTCCTGCATATACGGCTTCTGTGCATACGCCCGGCGCAATGCTGAAAATGAAATTTCTGCATCCGGCAGCATCTGGCGAGACAGATAGCGGCATGGGCGGTTCATAATTCTCAGGAAATCCTTCCGTTTCCGCCCCTCCATCGCAAACCGCAAATAAGCGAGTAAGTCCTGACAGACCGGGGTTTCATAGGGATTTTTCGGCTTTTCTTTCCAGAGGAAGGGAATCTTCCTGCACTTTAGCGCTGTTGCCAGCCACACTGCATCCGCATTCGTCCGAAAAATCGCCGCACAGCTTTTTCCCTGCCGGAACGTCTTCCCGATTTCATCTGCGACTATCTCTGCCTCCTGCCTCCGATCTTGAAAACCGCAGACCAAGACGCTGCGATCCGTGCTTAAGGGCAACCAGCTCGTGCCGAAAGCAGCGGCGGAAATGCCTGATGCGGTGCCGGTTGGAATGGGCAGAGTGCTTTTTTCTCCCTGCATCCGGCGCGCCCCCTGCGTCGCTTCTGGCACAAAGCACACGTCCTGCCCCGCATCCGACGTGTTCTGTCCAGCCACGATCTGCTTTGGAAATCTCTCCCGGTTTTGCCCGATCAGCTTTCCTGCCGTCTCCACAATTCCGGCGCGGCTGCGATAATTGACCGACAGGAAAATCTGCTTTGCTTCCGGAAAATCCTTTAAAAACTGACGCATAATCGCCGGGTCAGAGCCCCGAAAGCCGTAGATCGCCTGATCATCATCTCCAACAACAAACAGATTTCTCTTTCCACCGCAAAGCAACTTTACTGCTTCATACTGTGCTGCGTTGATATCCTGAAACTCATCCACCAAAAGATAGGAATATTCCCGCTGCCAGCGCGCAAGTTCTGCCTGATTTGTCCGGAACAAATGACAGACCGCCGCCGCAAAATCGTCCAAATCAAGCTTCTTTTCCTGTGCAAGCTGCTTTTGAAACGATACGAAAATCCGCATAAATTCCTGTCTGCTGACGTATTCACTTGTAAAATCAGCTGGAAGCTTCCCGATATTTTTGATAAATCCGATTTCTGAAAGAAGTCCCTGCTCCCATTCCTGATCCATTTTCCCATCGTTTTGGGCATAAAATTTTTTCGGAAGCGTAAGCAGAGCCGCACGCAGATATTCTCTTTTCTCTTTTTCTTTCAAAATGCTCGACCCATTATAATGACAGGATGTTTTTAAAATGTGAAAAAAGACGGCATGAAATGTGCCGAAGGTGACCGGAAAGAACTGATTGTCCATCCGGGTAAAGAAACGGTCCCGCATCTGCCGGGCTGCCGCTTTTGTGAATGTAATGACTAAAATGTGGGACGGATCTGCATGATGGACTTCAATCAGATACCGTACCCGTTCGACCGTTGTAAAGGTCTTACCGGAACCCGGACCGGCAAGGATCAGTGCCGGTCCGGTATTGTGGGCAATCGCCCGTTGCTGCTGTTTGTTTGCCTGCAAAAAATACTCCTGTTTATGCCTGCTCCAAAAGTTCAATTCCCTTGCGGATTCTGGACAAAGATTCCTCTTTGCCAAGGATTTCCATGATTTCCGTTGCACCTGCAGGAGTCATCTGCTTACCGGAAACCGCAGTACGAACCGGCCACAGCACATAGCCGTTCTTGCAGCCCTTTTTCTCCACATAGGAAAGCAGAAGCGCATACAGTGCGTCGTTGGTATAGTCCTCCTGCTCTTCCAACAGCGGAAGCAGTTCTTTTAAAACCTCCAGGGCGCTTTCTTTGGTTGTCTTCATCTTCTTATGTACATACATTGCAGGATCATATTCCGGAAGGGTCTCGAAGAAATCTACCATCTCTTCGATTTCAGGAAATACTTCAATTCTTGTCTGAACCATGTCTGCGATCTTATCCAGATCCTGTCCTTTTGTCAGAGCCTTTTCCAGATAGGGCTTTGCATGCTCCATAAAGGTCTCATGATCCATCTTCTTGATATATTCGCCGTTCATCCATTTCAGCTTGGTATAATCAAATACTGCAGGGGATTTCGACATCCGGTGATAATCAAATTCCTTCACCAGTTCTTCCAGAGAAAAGATCTCATTCTCGCCCTCCGGGCTCCAGCCAAGCAGCGCCACAAAATTGACAACGGCCTCCGTCACAAAGCCCTGATCGATCAGATCCTCGTAGGAGGAATGACCGCAGCGTTTGGAAAGCTTGTGATGCTCCTCGTCTGTGATCAGCGGACAATGAATGTATACCGGCACCTTCCATCCAAAGGCATCATAAAGTCTGTTATACTTCGGAGAAGAAGAAAGGTATTCATTTCCGCGTACAACATGGGTAATGCCCATCAAATGGTCATCTACAACGTTTGCAAAGTTATAGGTCGGATAGCCGTCGGATTTGATCAGGATCATATCGTCCAGCTCGGAATTATCTACCGTGATATCTCCGTAGATCTCATCATGGAAGGTTGTGGTTCCCTCCGTCGGATTGTTCTGACGGATTACATAAGGGACCCCTGCTGCCAGCTTTGCTTCTACCTCTTCTTTGGATAAATGCAGGCAATGCTTGTCGTATACATTGATTTCCTTGCCTGCGACAACCCGGTTTAAGGTTGCCAGACGCTCTTTATCACAGAAGCAGTAATAAGCTTCGCCTTTTGCGATCAGCTGCTTGGCATATTCCAGATAAATTCCGCTTGCCTGACGCTCGCTCTGAACGTAAGGGCCTACGCCGCCGTCTTTATCCGGACCTTCATCATGCACCAGACCGGTCTTTTCCATCGTACGATAAATGATATCTACTGCGCCTTCTACATAACGCTCCTGATCGGTATCCTCAATTCTAAGGATAAAGTCTCCACCTTCGTGTTTTGCCACCAGGTATGCGTACAGTGCCGTACGCAGATTTCCTACATGCATCCGTCCGGTCGGGCTGGGTGCAAAACGGGTTCTGATCTTTGTCACTTTTTCATCCTCCATGAACGAAACCGTCTCTTTTCCCCGAGACGGTTTCTCTTTTTTATTTGTTGATCTATGGCTTTCGGAAAAGCTCTGCTGCCTCCGCAAAATTTACTTTGCCTCGTCCATCGCGTTCTGTGGCGGAAGCTTTCTTTCTGCCTCATTCTGGAAGCTGCTCAGTGCTTTTTGTGCCTGCGAAATTGCAACATTGGTACCAGCACCTGCAATACAGCCGCCGGGACACGCCATTCCTTCAATCAGGCAGCCATTTTTCTTGCCCAGCTTTGCAAGCATCAGGATCTTTTTACAGTCTGCGAGACTTTCGACATGCTCAATATGAACGGTTGTATCCGGATAATACTCCTGTACACACTTCTCGATGGCACTTGCCACACCACCTGACGCAGCATACCCACGACCTGCTGAGGTCGCATCCATAATCGGTGTTTCTGCCTCTACCTTTGTAATATCAATTCCCTTTGCTTCAAACATACCGGTAAGCTCTTCAAAGGTAATGACAAAATCCACATCGGAACGAACGGATCTTCTGGAAGCCTCCAGCTTTTTCGCCACACAGGGACCGATAAACACAACAGATGCATCGGGATGCTCTTTTTTGATGACACGTGCAGTCGCTACCATAGGTGTCAGGGCGTTGGAGATTTTATCGATGGTCTCCGGGAAGAATTTCTTTGCCAGCATTGACCAGGAGGGACAGCAGGACGTCAGCAGAAACGGCAGTTCTCCGGTTGCCACTTCTTTCACATAATGCTCCGCTTCTATTGCCGCTCCGATATCGGCTCCGATGGCGGTTTCATAAACATCTGCAAAGCCAAGCTGCTTTAATGCGGTCTTGATCTTCCCAGGCGTCGCTGCAGGACCAAACTGACCGACAAACGCAGGCGCTACCTGCGCAATGATCTCTCTGCCGGACTCAAGGGCATGGATCAGCTGAAAAATCTGGGATTTATCTGCAATTGCGCCAAAGGGGCAGCTTACCATACACTGGCCACAGGTGACACACTTCTCGCTGTCGATAACCGCTCTGCCGGACCCATCGCTGCCGATCGCACCCACACCGCAGGCTGCGCTGCAGGGTCTCTGCTGATGGGAAACTGCATCGTAGGGACACACTGATTTACATTTACCACAGCGAATACATTTGCTCTGATCAATGACCGACTTGCCATTTACGGTACTGATCGCCCCTCTCGGGCATACAACCTGACACGGATGTGCTACACACCCCATACAACGGTCTGTTACACAATATTCATTTTCAGGGCAGGCATTACATGCCGAGGGAATCACCTGGATCATCGGAGGCTCGTAATATTTTTCGTCAATATTGCTCTCCTCCAGCCCCTGTGTCACATGCACCGGTGCGTCTTCCGGGCGAAGCGACAGCCCCATCGCAAGCCGGATCTGCTCTCTTACTATTTCACGCTCCCGGTAAATGCTTTCCCGATAAATCGGAGTTTCAGGATTCACAATTTTATAGGGTAACGCTTCTACATCATCATTCAGATTGTCAGAATGATATGCAAGCTGCGCGATCTCTTTAAAAATCTCTCTCCGCATTTTTCTGACAGGTGTATCAATTCCTCTCATGACTACCTCCATTGGCACCTTTCCTTTTTACCGTATTTTATTTTTGCACAAACCCTCGGTAAAATCAAGCCCCTTTCGCTTCCCGCACCGCTTCTGTTACCTCCAGCGTAATCTGCTCTCCGCCCGCTTCCATCCATTCTTCCACAAATCTGTCAAATTCATCCAGCTCCTTCACTCCTGTGATGATTTCCAGATATAGCTTCTTTTCCATTTCCTGAAGCTTCGACCATTTCGTCTTCATGGTTTCCGTCTCCCCGGAAAAGACAGTACTGCACACCTCCAGGTCCTTATTATCCAGCAGAGCACAGGCACGGATCCTGGACTCATAAGCCGCCCAGGTTTCCGCGTCTGCAGACTGGGAATTTTCCAGATAATCTTTGCATTTTTCATAATAGGCATATTCGAGCACCTGCAGCTCATCCGGATCCTTTTTCCCGGTCAGTGCACCGTTAACATCCTCATAGCAGCGATGCAGCGCATCGCTGTAATCAATATTGATGGAGATCGGCCGCGCCGTGGAATCCACGTTGGTCTGAAAATAATAAGCAAGTTCTTCGTTGTATCGTCCTTCTGTACGCATTTTATCGAACATCACGCTTGCCATTTTAAATACGATCTCCGGATGCTCAAAGTCTTTTCGCACCACAACGTATTTGTAGCTCGGATTCTGATCATAATACTGCAGCTTTCCATCCTCTGTCGTCCGGATCAGATAGGGCTCCCATACCGCATCCGGGTTTTTCTCCATCGCTTCCATCAGCGGATTGTTCGGCGCCCACCAGGGACCGAAAAACGAACCGCACTTTCCGTCTACGATCAGTTCCGCAATATTGGCCATCGTACGGAGCATAAAGCTATCATCCAGCAGCTTCTCTTCATACAATTTTCTCACTTCGGCAAGTGCCTCTTTTACCTGCGGCTGCACCGAGCCGTAAACCACTGTGCCGTCCTCCTGCAAAATCCACTGCTTTGGAAATGCACTATAGGATGCAAAAAGTGTATTCAGCTGAAATTCATAACGATATCCTGTTTCTCCGGTCAGATCGGAATGGCACACCAGGCCAATGGTGTTGCCTTCTCCGTTATTTCCGGGATCCTGTTCCACAAATGCCCGTACGATCTCCACAGCCTCCTCCATCGTATCCGGTGCTTCAAGTCCCAGCTCGTCCATCCAGTCCCTGCGCAGCCACAGCAGATTCGGGCCGTCTACAAAGCTCGGCTCCGGAAGCGCCATCAGCCTTCCGTCGATCATCGCAGAATCCAGCGCAGACACCTCGTAGCTGTCATACATTGCCTTTATCCCGTCGCTGGCGCAGTTTTCCAATGCCTCGCTCAGATCAGCAATCATTCCCCCCTCGGCAAGCCGGATCAGAGTCTCCCGATCTTCTATGACCATGACATCCGGAAGCTCTCCCGATGCGATCGCCATATCAACGTTTACCGTATACTGATCCTCCATTGCCTCGAATACATCCTTGTTCTGGATATTTAAGCACTCCCGGAGATATCTCGTATAAACGTTATCTTCATAGGTGTCCCGTTCCGGCATATTGGAACGATTGCCGCCGGTCATCTTTCCGAGGGTATAGGTGATCAGCTCCGGATATTTTCCGTAAGGCGTGTTTTTTGCCTCCTCCCATGCCTGCAACTCTTTCTCCGAGGATTCCCCTGACCGTGCCATCTCAGTGCTTACGATCTGTCTGCTGCCGCATCCAAAAAGTGCTGTACAGGCTGTCCCTGCCGCCAAAATAGCAGCCAGCCAGCGTTTTCGTCTCATTCTTTAATCCACCCCGCTTTGTTTCAAGATCACAATTCCATAGGCGGGCAATTCCAGCTTGTTATTCTCCAGCTTTTCCTGCTGATCTCCAACATTTAAACTGCCCTTTAGAGTATAATTATAACCTTCCGGAAGGGCTTGCTGCAAGTCTATTTCCACAGATTCCGTTGCATTATTACATAAAATTACACTTACCTTTCCTTCCCATTCTGTCAAAAGCACACCGATATCTTCCGGAAGCTCTCCGTCCGGAACACTTATACTTCCCCTCGCGATTTCCGGATTGCTTCTGCGCAACTCGATGGCGTTCTTATAATACTGTAAAATGGACCCCGGATCCTTTTCCTGCTCCTCCGCAGACGGAAACTTCTGCTCCACTGCATCTGCTGCCTGAGGCGCATCCGGTGTCTTAGACAAATCCTGTGCAGACCAGTACATTGGAAGGCGCTTGTTTTCATCCTTTGTTCCGGAGCTCTTCATCCCCAGCTCTTCTCCGTAATAAACAAAGGGACTGCCCGGCATCATCATCATCAACCCTGCCGCAAATTTCATCTGCTCTTCGTTGTTGACGCACTGGGCGCTGATCCTGGTGGTATCGTGATTGCTGATAAACGGTGCATCAATATAATCCGGATTTGCCAGTCTGTCTGCAGTCTGCTGCTTTACCATCCAGGAGAAAAACTGCTGGGGCGTCACTCTTGCCTTGGCAGTCTTTATGATCGCGCCATCCTGCTGTGACGCCGGGAAATTAAATAAGCTGTCGATCCCGCTTTTGTAATATTCCTGCAGCACTCCCTGTCCTTCCCAGACCTCGGCTACCAGATATGCCTCCGGCTTTACACTTTTCACGTAGGTTTCAAACCAGTTTAAAACCTCTATATTCTTTTCTGCGTATCCTGTAAAATATTCCTTCGCCGCATCCAGTCTGAAGCCGTCTGCACCCTTCTCCAGCCAGAAGGAGGCAACCTGCTCCAGCTCTTCTCTGACCGCTTCACTATTCAGATTCAGATCCGGCATACCATCCCAGAAAACCCCCTCATAGTACCAGTCCGAGCTGCCTATCTGATACCAGTTTGGAGTTTGTGCCTGATCCTTTGCAAAATTATAATAGTTCACATACTTGCACTCGTTTTCGTCCGGTTCCTTTTCTCCAAGCTGCTCCAAATAATCACAGGCCTCCAAAAACCACGGATGGCTGCTGGAGGTATGATTGAACACCAGATCCATAATCAACCGGATATTGCGTTTGTGACATTCCTTAAGCAGTGTCTCAAAATCCTCCATCGTTCCAAAGGACGGATCGATCCCGTAATAATCTGTGGCATCATATTTGTGATAGGTCGGTGACGGCATGATCGGTGTAAGCCAGATCCCGGTAAAACCCATATCTTCGATGTAATCCAGCTTTTCTGTGATTCCGCTTAGATCGCCGCATTTGTCTCCGTCACTGTCGCAAAACGAACCGACAAAAATTTCATAATAGCAGCGGTATGCATCGTCCGGCTCCCTGACAGTCTCCGTCGTTTTCCCGCATCCTGAGAGCAGCTGACAAAGAAGCACTACGCATAGTATTAAACTCAGTCTCTTTTTCATCCCTATATCCGCCTTTCTGCAGATCTTTGTTTTCAGTAGCAAAACAGGCGAAAACGATATTCGTTTTCGCCTGCTGTAAAACTATTTTCGGCTGTCTGCTGTCAGTCCTTACAAACTGCCATCAGCCCTTAACTGCTCCGGACATACCTTCTGCATAGTATTTCTGCAAATTCAGGAACAGAATAGCGATCGGAATGGAAACGCAAACTGCGCCAGCTGCGAAGCAGGCATACCAATTTACGATATTTTCCTTGGTCAGCATCGTGTACAGACCGATCGCAACCGTATAATATCTCGGATCCGCACCTGCAATTACCTTTGCGAAGATGAAATCCAGCCAGGGAGCCATGAAGGAAGTCATGATCGTGCTTACAATGATCGGTTTCGACAACGGCATAATGATCTTGGAAAAGACATCCCATTTCGTTGCGCCGTCCACGATTGCAGCTTCATCCAGTGCCTTCGGAATCGTATCAAAGAAGCCCTTGGATACGTAAAAGCCCAACCCCGCACCGCCGGAATATACCATAATCAACGCCAGGAAGATCATGGGACCCTTGGTCAGTCCAAAGCCCTTTAAGATATAATAAACGGCGATCATGGACATAAAGCCGGGGAACATACCAAGAATCATGGCAACATTCATATAAGGCTTACGGATCTTAAACCGGAGTCTGGACAGACAATAGGAAATCGCCAAAACAAAGAATGTTGTCAGGATACAGGAACAAATTGCTACAAACAGCGTATTCAAAAACCACTTCGGGAAATTGAACAGTGCAGTATCTGTAAACAGCTTCACATAGTTTGCCATCGTAAACTTTTTAGGCCAGAACGATGTGATATACTGTCCTTTCTGTTCTCTGAAGGATAACAGGACTACCCAGAAAATCGGGAATACCCAGATCACGGAAAGGATCGTCAGAAACAAATGCACAAGCACATTGGTGACTTTCTTTTTAATGCCTGCTGAATTCTGTCTGGTGTTTTTCATGAGAATCCCTCCTCGTTTTTATAGGATCCGGTCCGTCTGTACGTTATCAGAGACAACGTCGCCATCAGGACAAAGGTCAGGATACCGATTACGGCACCCAGGTTATAGTCCTTATTATCAATTGTCAGCTTGTACAGCCAGGTAACGAGCAGATCCGTCTTACCCGCAGTACCGCGGTAATAGGTATCGCAGGCCGGCGCGCCGTTTGTCAACAGGTAAATAACGTTGAAGTTATTGATATTCCCTGTAAAGGTTGTAATCAGATTCGGCGTCATGACAAACATCATGTACGGCATGGTGATCTTAAAGAAGGTAACAAACGCATTTGCGCCGTCCACCCTTGCCGCTTCGTACAGCTCTGCAGGAATATTCTTCAAAATACCGGTTACTGCAAGCAGCGTATAAGGAATGCCGACCCAGAGGTTGATGACAATAACTGTCACTCTCGCCCAGGTCACATTGGTCAAGAACGGCAGCGGTCCTACACCGAACAGTTCCTTTAACAGCAGATTGATTACACCGTGCTCCTGGATCATGGTATTGACTACCAGCAGGGATACAAACTGAGGCACAGCGATGGTCAGTACGAAGATAAAACGCCAGAAGGCTTTGAACTTCGTCCCATCCCGGTTGATGATGATCGCCAGGATAATACCAAAGATATAGTTTAAGAAGGTTGCAAAAATAGCCCAGATGATCGTCCAGCCAAGCACCCTCCAGAAGGTCTCTCCAAGTGCTCCGCCTGCATTTAATACTCTGGCAAAGTTCTGGAAGCCTACCCAGTCAAACAACTTACCTGGCGGCAAATGATCACGGTCATAATTGGTAAATGCCATCAGGATCATGAATACCAGAGGCATTACCGTAAACAATATAATTCCCAGGAACGGGAAAAGCAGGAAGAGCTGATACATCCTGTTATCTTTCAAGTCTTTTAAAATCTGGCCGAAGGTAATCGGCTTCTTTCCTGCTTCCTGTGCTTTCTGCGCAATATAGGAGGAGCGAATTGCAGCTCGCCACAGCAGGATAAATCCAATTGTCACAAAGAACGTAACAACACCATAGAGCAGGCAGAGCTGGGAGTTATCTCCTGTCGCATACTCATAAACCTGTGTCGCTTCATTGAAAACCTTTTTCTGCGTTTCGGTACCCAGCGTAACGAAATTCTGCAGAGCCTTTGCCCCGTAGAAAACCATATAGAGAATATATGCAAGTTCTCCTGCCAGGAACAAAAGTCCCTGTATGATCTGTTTTCTCGCAAGATTGCCCGCGCCCATGATCAGACAGGTCAGTTTTGTAAAAATATCACCTTTTCGAATCGCTTCGGATACCGGTATCACATCCGGAAATTCAGAAGCTTTTTTCTTTTTTCCAAAAGCTGCCATCGTATTCTTCCTTTCCCTCATACAGTTTCAGGCAGACACTGTGTCATCCCCAAATGTCCGTTTCTGAAAGAAAGGCTTCACCGGAAGATCGGGTGAAGCCTTAAAATCAAGCCGGAATCTTACTCCAGAGAGCCGCCTGCATTTACGTTTGCAATGAAGTTGGTCAGCTTATCCTGTGCATTGTCGTGGTTAACCTCACCAGCTACGATTGCTTTGCCGAATGCTTCTGCGTTGCTCCACCAGCCGTTCATCTCAGAAACCAGAGGCTGAGCAACAGAAGTGTTGTTTACAGTGTCGGTAATAGCGTTTAACATTACATCGTCGATACCGGTGGAATCCAGCGGAACTACACCACGAACTTCATAACGGATCTTCTGGCAGTCAGCGTTGCCAAGATATACAGCCAGTGCAACTGCAACGTCCATGTTCTCGCAGGTAGGATTTACACCAATTGCCTTGGAACCTGCATAGGACTTCATTGTGCCTTCATAATCGCCAGCCTTGAAGGAAGGAAGCTGTGCACATGCGAAGTTGTCGCCCAGAGCAGTTTCAATTGCTTCACGATCCCAGGAGCCGCTAAAGAATGCACCCAGCTTACCTTCGGTGAACAGGTTGATTGCCTTACCTGCTTCTTCGTTTGCCTGGTTTGTGAATTTCGGATTTGCAGCAAGGTCAATGAGGTAATTGGTTACTGCAAGACCCTTTTCATCATCGAAATCACAGGGAACAGAGCCGTCTGTACCGTCAGGGCCAAACATTGTGCCGCCAACGCCATAGAAGAAGGAAGGGATATACCAAGAGTTGCTCAGCTGGAAGCATACATTGGTCACATCATCTCCCAGATCCTTTGCCAACATAACATCCAGATCCTTAACTTCGTCTTCTGTAAATTTGCTGCTGTCATAGTACATGAACCAGCCGTTGTATGCATAAGGAACACCGTATACACCGCCCTCATAAGTAACAGTGTTTATCATAGATTCGGAGTTGGTCGCCTTAACCTCTTCCAGGTTTTTGCCGCCCAGCTCTGCGATGGCACCAGCCTCTACCAGAATCGGCAGCTGGTCGTTTGCAAACATGTAAACATCTGCTGCTGCATCAACGTCCTTGGTTACTTCGTCTTTTGCAACGTCTTCACCGCATACGCCATATTCATATGTAATGTTCCATTCCGGATGTGCTTCATTAAAAGCATCACACATTGCAGCCAGCATACCCTTGTCATAAGTATCTGTCGGGTTCTGGTCTTCCTGAGGTGCCCAAACCTTCAGGGTAACATCCTTTGTCTCAACAGGAGCTTCTTCTGCTGCATCTGCAGTGTCTGCAGTATCTGCTGCTGCGCTCTCTGCGGGAGCTGCTGTCTGGCTGTCTGTTGTAGCTGCTTTAGATCCGCAACCTGCAAGAGCTGTTGCAGACATTGCTACGCAAAGCGCCAGTGCTGTCACTTTTTTGAATTTCATAGCTTTTTCCTCCTATACACCACACCTTTTCGGTGTTTCGTGTTCATTTGATAACATCATTATAAAGTGCAAAAGAGCAACCGTCTATATCAAAGTTTTAAGAATAATATCATTTTTTTAAGAAATTTGTGATTTTTGTATATTCGTAAGCCGTCTTGCAGGGAAGTGAATTGTCATTTTTGTACCTTTGCCGACAACACTTTCTACCTTCATCGCATATTTTTCCCCATAACAGAGGCGGATCCGTTCATTAACATTACGAACTCCATAGCCCTTGGATTCCATTGTCAGGATTTTATCCGCAACCTCCTGCTCCATCCCGACACCGTTATCCTCTACCATAAACCATACACAATTGTCTTCTTTCCATCCACGGACAGTAATTTTACCTCGTCCGTCTGTTTTTTCTTCGATTCCGTGATGGATCGCATTCTCAACAAGGGGCTGCAGGATCAGATTCAGAGACTCGCACTGCAGGATTTCCGTCTGTGCTTCGATTTCGTAATCAAAATTCCCGTCATGCAGCATGCTTTGAATTTCCAGATAGGCACGGGTATTACTCAGCTCAGTCTCTACCTGTAGCACATTCCGCCCGCGGTTTAAGGCAGTGCGGTAAAAGGTAGACAGTGCCAGTGTCATCCTGCTGATATCCTCTTCTCCTGCCGCCAGTGCCTTCCAGTTGATCAAAGACAGCGTATTATACAGAAAATGCGGATTGATCTGTGCCTGCAGTGCCTTCAGCTCCGCCTCCTTCTGGGTGATCTTGCTGAGATAAACTTCATTGATCAGCGTCCGTATTCGCTTCATCATGCTGCCAAAGCCACGGTAAAGCATCCCGATTTCATCCCGATCATCGCTCTCCATCTGCATATCCATGCTGCCCTCCTGCACCTCCTGCATGAAGTGCGTCAGCCGTTCAATCCTGCTGCTCACCATGCCGGAGGTGATAAAATAAGCAAGCACTGCTACGAAGATACAGATCAGGATCGTCACTCCCGCCATCACTCCGATCGGCCGCATCGCTTCTCCTGCAAGTCCAACTGGTTGATACAGCCACACCGTCCATCCTGTTGTATTTGACTGCTCACAGAGAATGATATAATCTGTACTGCCCCTATCCCGCTGCTCCAGAAATTCGGAATACGTCAGATCATAGTTCTGATTCTTTCCGGAAAATCTGCTTTCCTCAAAGACCAGCTTACCATCCTGATCTGTAATATAAAGGCCGCATTCTGAGATCAGCGTCTCTGCATACGGCGTAAAAAGCTTCTGATAATCCACATCCATATACAGGATGTTCACGCCCTCTCTGGCACCGGAAAAGGCAAGCTTCCGGGCGGAAAACAGTGTCTTTTCCTGATAATTTACAAACCAGTTAAGACCCGGGTGCTCCAATGTCTTCTGATACCAATCCGTCTCCTCAATCTCTGACACCGGCGCAACCGTCGTGTCATGCTTGACCATTCCATTATCCGTATAGATCGTGATCTGCTGCATCCCGCCATGAAAATAGCTCGCTGTCCGCAGGATCGGATCCACCTTCTGTGTCAGCTGCTCATACTGCTCGTAGGGTGTCCCATATTCCATGGAAAATACCTCTGCCAGCGTCCGGTCAAAGGCAATATAATCCGACAGGCTGTTATAGCCGTCCAGAGTTCGGTCCATCGACGACACCGACTGCTGCAGATAGGACTGCAGGTTCATTTTTCCCTTATCGTCAATAATACTTCGCATCTGCAGAAAGCTCAGCCAAAACAAAAGCATCACCGGCAAAAAGCAAAACAGGGAATAAAAGATCGCCAGCTTATACCGCAGCTTGATTCCGTTAAACCAATGCAACAGCTTCTTCATCTTGTTCTGCATTCTCTCCTTGATCGCGATATTTCTGCGGCGTCATCCCATAATACTCCCGAAAGCTCTGACAAAAATAGGAAACATTCGGATATCCTACCTTTTCGCTGATGCTCACGATTTTGTCCTTCGTGCCCTCCAGCATCTCGCGTGCTTTTTCCATTCGGCAGATCTTGATAAATTTGCTTAAATTCTGGCCGGTTTCCTTTTTAAAAATCGTACTCAGATAACTGGGAGCCAAAAAAACGCGCTCTGCCAACATTTCGATGCTTATCTCTTCCCCGTAATGCGTATTGATATAGCGCTTGACCTCTTCTACCTCCCGATGAATATTGCCACTGTCCGTCTGGGTCTCCTGCTCCAGAAGCTGAATGTTTTTTTCTATGATCCGCCGGATCTCATCGATGTCCGCAGTCCGGTAAAGCACTTCCATTTCTTCATTTAAGTCCCGATCGTTTTTCCCAGGGATTGCTTCATATAAAACCTTCAACAGGCTGGAAAAGACGAATTTCACATAAATCTGGGAAAATCCGACGTTCTGTCGGTAATTGTGGAACAGTCTGTCCACATGCTCGGAAAGGCTTAACATATCCTTCGTTCGAACATCCTGCTGGATCTGCTTGATCAGTGTGTTGTCGTCCAGCTGCACGTCGTCCGCGCATTCCACATCGTATTCCGCCATGAAAATATGGCTGTCCAGACCGTAAAAACGGTTTTCCATCAAAAGCTCCGTCTCCCTGCAGCGCTCCGCCAGCTGACTTCTGTTCTTGAGACCGGAGGAAACCGCAACATAACACTTTGCGTCCTTGCCGCTCAGCTCCTCCAAAATTCCAAGCACCCGGCGCGCCGTCTCCTTCCATTCGTCGCTTTCCGATTTAAATAAAAGGATTCCCTGCTGAGGGCTCACATTCAGATAGTCTGCATTTAAGCCAGCAAGCTTAAGTCCCCCCAGAAGCTGACTGCTCTTATTTTCAAAGAAATCCCCGCTAACCTCCAGAAGCATCAGACGTCTGTAGCTGTCCAGAAAATCCATCGGATAAATTCCGGCCGCGCGTTTTTCAAGCTCTCCCGCGTCCGTCCCGTTAAAAATCGCATTCAGAATATATTCCTTAAACAGGCTGCCTTCTGTCTGCCTGCGGCTCTTTTCCTGTTTGCTCTCTTCCAATACACGTATAATCTTTTTTATCGCGTTCTGAAATTCTGTCGGATTTACCGGCTTCAAAATATATTCCTCTACTCCAAAGCGCATCGCCCTGCGCGCATATTCAAATTCTCCGTAGCCGGAAAAAACCATGGCTTTCATATCCGGATAAAGCCGCGCTGCCTGCTCCACCAGCTCCAGTCCATCCACAAACGGCATACGGATATCCGTCACCAGAATATCGGCGCGGTTACAGGAAAGCCATTCCAGCGCTTCCTTTCCGTTTACAGCCTCTGTGATTTCAAATTTCTGATCCATTTTACCAAGCAGAAGCCGAAGTCCCGTCCGCTCGATTTTTTCATCATCTACTATTAAAATACGATACACGATCCCACTCTCCCCTGCGCAGTTTATGCGCAGTTTATGCGCATTTCTGATATATATATCCTTATTGTAACACTATTTTGACAATTTTTACAACTACAAAAAGAAATCCTGTACGATTCGCCCAATTCGACGCACCTGTACAGGAATCTTTTTGCCTCATATTGCTTTGTATTCTGTGTTTAGCGTACCGCTTTCCGGTAGCCCGCTGCCTGTGCCTGCTCCTCGCTGCCGAAAATCACGAGGTTCGGGGAATCCTTCATCTCCTCATACGCCGCCTGTCCGGGACAATGGTAAATTTTCGAGCGCCTGTTCCCATAAATTTTCTGTGCCGAAGGATCTGCCGTTTCTTCCTGCGCAATCCTGCTGCTCGTACCGTCCGCGTAGCAGATGGAAATTCCGGGCTGTACATTGTATACAAACACGTTGAAGCATACGCTTTCCCCGTTATCCTCTACCGACCAGCCCTCCATTTTGACGCCGCGCGCAACCAGCTCATCCTGATAAAACACCGGCGTTACCCGGTACAGGACATGTCCCTTTGTTTCATTTACATAATCCGCCACCATATTTTCAAACGGCAGCATCCCGGTGACATTCAAATAACGTGTCCCGGTAATCAGATTTTTCTCGTTTGCATTTTCCGCCGTCAGCTGGTAACCGATCAGATGACAACGATTATACAGATATTTTCCATCGATTCCGTCATATTCCGACTTCTGCCAGCCGGTCGGCTTCACCTGGCTGATGTTCTCCCGCTCTTTGGTCGGCATCAAATCCTGCCCGACGTTTGCATAAGCGGTCGTACATCTGCCAAGGCTGTCCAGCTCGCCGTAGGTTTCAAAGGATTTCGTCGAGCAGTCCTTTTTCGTAAAAAGCGGAACGTTGTTGTTTAATTCGATCCAGGCCTTTCCCTGATAGACGGGGATTTCAGTGCCCCAGAAGCCGTCCTCTGGCGTTTCTGCAGCGGATGTGCCGCCGCTGCTTTTGCTTGCGCTGTTCTTGCCGCTCTGCGTGTCAGATGCCATGCCTGCGCTGCCGCCGCATTTCTTATCTGACGCTACATCACCGTCATCTCCTGCCTCGTCCCGGGCTCCATCGATTCCTTCCTCCAGCCATTCCTGTGCCTGATCCAGCAGCACGTCCCCAGCCTCTTTCAGAACGCTGTAGCCGGTCATCAGCACGGATATCGCCAGCAACACTGTTATGAGCCATTTTCGAAAACCCTTAGAATGCCGTTTGCTCCATTTTTCTTTTTTCATAATCTCTCTTCCTGCTCTTGCCTGAAATTTTCTGTCCTGTCCGCAGGTTCATCTGTTTCCTGTTAAAATTTCGCCCTGTCTCTTTTCCGATAACGTTCCAGATCGATCTCCTCATGCGAATAGCCTGCAAAGGTTTCGATCAGCTCCTTCTCCCAGTCATCCGCCGGAAATTTCAAAAAAACGTCCGCCGGATAAACGCGTTTCCATCGGAAAACGATCCATTCATCGATCATTTCGTTTTCCAAATTAACTGCTTCTTCAATCAGGCAAAAGGCCGCTTCGCCCGGCTGCTGCCAAGGCTCCTTCTGTGCAGCTTCCTCCCGTTCCAGCTCCTCCTGTTCCGCATCTTTCCTTGCAGGCTCTGCCAGCTTTCCCACAAGATCCTCTGCCACGCAAACTGGCGCATCCTCCGGGAAAATACGCCTGCTGTAGGCGCTCATCCAAAGAGGCTTTCCTTCCGTAATCGAAAGGATTTTCTCTGTCACCACGCGGTCACGGCTCTGTCTTCTGCCGTTAAACAGCAAACCGTCCTCCTGATCCAGACATACAATTCCCGTCATCCTTCTTCCTCCCTTTGTCTCTTAACCTGCAATCGCTCTGTCTTACTCTGTCCTTTTCATTCTCAGTCAGAAAATCCCCTGCATTTTTCCAATCCATACTGATTTCTTACAAATGCCCCTTCGGGCAGAAAGCGTTTTTGCCATTTTGAAAAAGAATGTGCCGTGGCACATTCTCGCGCTGAGGCGCGGTTGCTTCGGCAACCATCTACCCTTGCGCCGAGTGCGCATCCTCGCGGAGCGTTTTTGTGTCATAGGACGAAGTTTCCTATGACAGAACAAAAACACTGCCCAGGAAAACTCCTGCGCAGTGCTTTTGCCGGCAAGCAAAACGATAAGCCGGGTTATGTCGTGAATGGTCATCTATCTAGTCCTGCCGTCGCCGGCAGGCTCAAGCGACCTACCTGAAAGCAGATCGGGCAAATCTGTTGCTTTCTATTCGGTCTTGCTTCGGATGGGGTTTACATATGCCCCGTCCGTTACCGGACGGGCGGTAGTCTCTTACACTGCCCTTCCACCCTTACCAGGCAAAGCCTGGCGGTTCATTTCTGTTGCACTATCCTTGGAGTCACCTCCACCGGACGTTATCCGGCATCCTGCCCTGTGAAGCCCGGACTTTCCTCACCTGTCCCCTTTCGGGTGCCTTACGGCTGACAGCCGCGACCATTTATCTTACTTGCCATGTGCCATTTTAACAGCATTTTCCCTGCTTGGCAAGGAGAAATTCTGTCTGTAGCTTCAATGTCAGCCACAGCTTTCATGCGTTTCCGCACGCTTGTCCCATTTTCAGACGCGGAAGCAGCTGCCTCCGACAAACTCCCGCACAATCGAATTTTTCGGCAAATTCTCGCTGCTGACGCCCAGAAAATAGTCCAGGAACTTGAGCAGCCGCTTTGCCTCAAAATATTCCGGATCGCCCTTCTGAATACCGTAAAGCAGCGGTTCCGCATAGGTTTTTAAGACGCAGAGCTCGTAAATTAACGCAGAATTAAACGTCGCATCCGCACTTTCCTGGAAGGGAAAAATATTCTCTTCCTCGCCGCGCCGCACAGACGGCCACTGGGCAATTGTCTGTCCTGCGCTCGTTCCTCTCGTCCGGGCATCCCGCACCAGCCGACGCAGCAGTCTTCCGTCTGCCGTGGAAATCCGATTATGTTCATCCACATTCAGGCTCGTCAGCGCGCTGATGTAAATTTTGTATTTGCTCTCGTTTGGCAACGCATAAGACATCTTATCGTTTAAGCCGTGAATGCCCTCAATCACCAAAATATCGTCTGCCCCGAGCTGTAAAAAGTTTCCTTTATATTCCCGTTTGCCGGTCTTGAAATTAAACGTCGGCAGCTCGATACGCTTTCCTTCCAGCAGCTCGCACATATCCCTGTTGAACCGCTCTGTATCGATCGCATCCAGGCTCTCAAAGTTGTAATTGCCGTCCGCGTCCCGCGGCGTTTTTTCTCTGTTGACAAAATAATTGTCCACCTCGATCGGATGCGGCGTCAGTCCAAACGTCTTTAGCTGAATGGAAAGTCGATGAGAAAATGTCGTTTTCCCGGAAGAAGAAGGTCCCGCAATCATGACGAATTTGACACCTTTGCGTCCTGCGATGTCCTCTGCAATCCGTCCAATTCGGCTCTCCTGCATCGCCTCCTGCACCAGAATCAGCTCTGCCAGATCGCCGCCGCAGATCTTGTCATTCAGATCTCCAACCGTCGTAATGCCGAGCTTCTCGCCCCAGCGCGTCGAATCCTCCAGCGCTTTAAAAAGCTTTTTCCGCTCTTCAAAAACAGGCAGCTGCTCCGGATCGCGCCGTTCCGGAAGCAGAAGCATCAATCCGTCCTGATAAGGAAACAGGTCAAAACAGTCGATA
>ULNM01009493.1_pt1 | contig 18586 bp, 12 predicted proteins | sample 1951921 | NCBI WGS metagenome assembly ULNM01 (sample SAMEA4835577, study PRJEB28245) | human gut metagenome | biome: gut microbiome; material: fecal sample | place: Denmark | collected 2008
GGCATAGTGTGCCCGCGTGTTTATCCGCGAAAAAAAATTGCTTCAAGGATGCGTCAACACGCATTTTTGATACAGACAGTCTACGAAAAGCAAGGCTGTCACAGAATATTAAGGGAGGTTTTTTCATGAAGAAGCTGACTGCTCTCCTGCTCGCCATCGCAATGATGGTGACCTGCACCCTGTGCGCTGTCGCCGAAGACGGCAAGACGTACATGGCTGTCTGCATCGCGTCCGAGCCTGATACGCTTGACCCGGCGCTGAACTCCACTGTGGACGGCGCGACGATGGTCGCTCACCTGTTCGCAGGCCTGTCCACTTGGGCGCAGACCGACGACGGCAAGCTGGAAATCCTGCCGGACTGCGCGGTGGAACTGCCGGATCCGGTGGTCAATGACGACGGCACGGTGACGTACACCTACACGCTCGTTGACGGCCTGAAGTGGTCTGACGGCAAGGATCTGACCGCCAAGGACTTCGAGTTCGCGTGGAAGCGCGCTGCTTCCTCCGAGCTGGGCGCGGACTATGGCTACATGTTTGAAGTCATCAAGGGCTACACTACGGACGGCTCCGACCCCAAGGCGGAAAACCTCGCTGTGACCGCCGTGGACAACAAGACCCTGACCGTTACCCTGAACAACCCCGTTGCCTACTGGAACGAGCTGCTCGCCTTCCCGGCGTACATGCCCGTCCGTGAGGACGTCGTCGCCAACGAAGCGTGGGCGACCGATCCTTCCACCTACATCGGCAATGGCCCGTACACCATGACCGCGTGGGAACACAACAGCAAGATCACCCTGACCAAGAACCCCTACTATCATGCGGTGGACAAGGTCACGATGGACGAGCTGGACTTCTACCTCTCCGACGACGCGAACAACATGCTGGCGAACTTCCAGAAGGGCGACTGGCAGCTGATCGACGACGTTCCCACCTCTGAAATCGCTTCCCTGAAGGAACAGTATCCGACGGAATTCGTTGTTGCCGGCCAGATTGGTACCTACTATGTCTGCTGGAACATCAACGAAGAAATCCTGCCCGCTGACGTGCTCGCGAACATGACCCCCGAAGAAGCGGAAGCGGCGCGCGCAGAAGTCCGTCAGGCGATTGGCTTGCTGTTTGACCGCAACTACATCGTCACCGAAATCGGTCAGGCTGGTCAGCTTCCTGCGTCCAGCTTCGTTCCGATGGGCATGACCGATGCGGACGGCTCTGAGTTCTACAAGAACGCGGGCCATGTGGAAGGCATCACCGGCTACTACGACGTGACCGACGACGAAGACGTCTACATGGCGAACTTCGACAAGGCGGTTGAGACCCTGAAGAAGTACTACACCTACGACGAGGCGAACGCCGTCTTCACCAACTTCCCGTCCCTGACCTACCTCTACAACACCTCCGAAGCCCACAAGGCGATTGGCGAATACCTCCAGAGCGCGGTTTCTGCGGTCGGCATCACCATGAACCTGAACAACCAGGAATGGAACACCTTCCTGAACACCCGTAAGGCGGGCGACTATTCCATCGCGCGCAACGGCTGGCTGGCGGACTACAACGACCCGATCTGCTTCCTCGACATGTGGGTGACCGGCTCCGGCAACAACGACGTGCAGTTCGGCAAGGGCGCGAATGCGGATCTGAAGATCTACAACCTCGACCTGACCCCCTACGGCTACGACGTGAAGGTGGAGAACGGCACTTGGGCGGAAACCTATGACGTGCTGATTTCTGCTATCAAGAGCTGCACCAACAGCACGAACCGTTATGCCATGATGCACATCGCGGAAGATATGCTGATGAATACCGGCTGCATCGTGCCGCTGTACTACTACACCGACATCTACATGCTCGACGACTCCGTGCAGGGCTTCTTCTCCAACCCGCTGGGCTACAAGTACTTCATGCACTGCACCATCGCCAAGTAATTCCATCCAAGTTTGGACAAATCCACGGGCGAATCGGCTTCAAAACCGGTTCGCCTTTTTTCGTATGTTGGAAAGATGTACTTTGCCATCCTTGGCAACCGATATTTCCTGCCTTGGAAAGGTGCATCCGGCGGGAAACATGCGCGAATTGACGTGAAACATGCGTGAATGCAGGAATTTTCAGCAGGAAAAGGGCAGGGAAACGTCCAATTAATCCATTGAATGGCGGTGGCAAACAGCGCTTGCCAATGGTATACTGAAACCAGAAGGGCGATTTCTATGGGAAAAAAGCCCGCGGAAGCTATCAGCAAGGAGGAAGAAGCATGAAGCGAATCGCACGATGGAGCACCATTTTCCTGCTCTTATGCAGTATCATTTGGGCGGGTACAGCATCGGCGGCCATGATTGTGGAAAACAACATGAGTGCGCTGAACACACTGAACACCATCAACAAGAACCAGACACCACAGGGCAAGGACTCGGCGCTGGAGCGGCTGGCGAAAGAAATAGGCGCTGGCATGTGGGACAATACGGACTGGGATGACCCGGCGTTTCAGGAGAACATCGGGCGATTTGGCATCACCGTGTTGAAAAAGGACACGCAGCCGCCGGAGTCCTTCATCGGCGACGCGATTTTTGACCATCTGGGCGACACGGAGTTCAATGCGCCGGAAATGAACGGCAATCTGCTGGTTCTCGGCGGGCTGAACGCCAATCTGCCGTCCGGCAAAATCGACCGCCTGTATGTGCTGTCGGACGAGGACGTGCGCCTGAACATCGGCGCGGCGGCAGATGTTCAGGAGCTGATTCTGGGCGCATCGGGGAATGTGTCGCTGAACGGCGAGGGCAATGTCCGCTCCACCATCGTGGTGGACAAGCCGATGAATCTCGATATCGGGATTGCGACGAACCTCGTGAACCTGACAGATGACCCGCTGCCGACGGGCGATATTGTGCTGAATCCGGGCAAGAACGCGCTTGTGCCGGGGCAGCAGCTGCATATGGGCAGCGAGCTGAAGGTGGAGAAAAAAATCAGCCTGACCGTGCGCTTCCGCCTTGTTGACCAGAGCGCCAAGGACATGCAGCTGGAAACGGCGGATTGGGACGGCGCGCTGTTGACCGAAACGACGGTGCAGTACACGGGCGACAGCTGCCCGATGGGCGCGGTCAACATGCTGGACAGCATCGAGGCGGCGTTTGCGGAGAAGTATCCGGATTTGCAGGAGCGGTATGTGCTGCTGCCGGAAATGCGCAGCGCAGACCCGTGGAGCAAGGTCTACCGCCTGAATGGCGGCGAATCCTGCTTTGCCGTGGCGGAAAATTATGTCTATCTTTCCCGCGAGGGCGATGTTGTGTTCCCGCTGACGGATGACAGCACGCTGGTAGCGGAATTCCCGGTGTACGTCTACCGCTATGGCGAGCAGGACGGGCGCATCACCTACCGCGTTCGCATCAGCGGCGCGCGCCCGGATTACTTCACGCCGAGCCTGACCCTGCGCAGCGGCGCCGTGGCGAGCTTCACCTTCGATAAGGAGCGCGGCGAGTGGGTGACGCAGTTCAAGCGCAGCGACTTCGGCGCGGACGAGCGTGCCCTCATTCACCTGACGGGACTGCGCGGCGAGGAGACGGCCGCATTCCTGCCCGTAACGGGGCGCGAAGAAAAGCGCATCGTTACGCTGACGTGGACGGCGGACACGCAGCGCGTGACCATCGACGCGCAGAACGTCCTCTGGGGCAGCGACATGCCGGCGGAGGGCAACGACCTGCTGTGCCGCGCGGGTGAGCAGGTGACGGTGCAAATCGCGCCCGCAGCGGGCTATCGCGGCATCCACGTTTTCCTGAGCGACCCCGCTATTTCCCTGAGTATCAGCGAGGGGAACGACGCGGTTTCCTTCCTCATGCCCTACGCGCCGCTGACCTTGACGCTGACGGCGGACAAGCTTTATACCGTCACGATGGACACGGCAGGCGGCGATCCGATCCGTCCCATCCAGTACACGGTGGAATCGGAAGCGTTCCAGCTGCCGACCCCGGTTCGCACGGGCTACATCTTCCTCGGCTGGACGGGCGAGGGCATCACCGAACCGCAGAAAACCATTGAAATCCCGCAGGGAAGCACGGGCGACCGCACCTACACCGCGAATTGGCAGGTGATTGAATACACCATCATTACGCTGCTGGAAGGGGGCAATGCGGGCTCGTCGGAAGTGTATTTCTACACGGTGGAGCAAACCGTAACGCTGCCGACCCCGACCCGCACGGGCTACACGTTCCTTGGCTGGACAGGCGAGGGCATCACGACGCCGCAGCCGAACGTGACCATCCCGAAGGGTTCGACGGGCGACAAGACGTATATCGAGAACTGGGAACTGACAGAATACAACATCGCCATGGATTTGAACGGCGGCAGCGGTCAAGAAAAGGTGGTTTACACCATGACGGATGAGGATTTCGAGCTGCCGACCCCGACCCGCCACGGCTACGAGTTTGTCGGCTGGACGGGCGAGGGCATCACGACGCCGCAGACAAGCGTCAAAATTCCGAAGGGTTCGACGGGAAACAAGGCGTATACCGCAAACTGGCAGGTGATTGAATACACCATCACACTGGACACGAACGGCGGCCCAGTCGTGTCTCCGATAAAATACACCGTGGAGGATACCTTCACCCTGCCTTACATTCTCCGTCCGGGCTACGAATTTGCCGGCTGGACTCTCGATGGCAGCGGTATGCTCCCTTTCACGCCGCTCATTATTTACCCTGGCACAACCGGCGACCTCCATTACAAGGCGGAGTGGCGTTTGGCGGAGTACACCATCACCATGGATTTGGACGGCGGCAGCGGTCAAGAAAAGGTGGTTTACACCATAACGGATGAGGAGTTCGAGCTGCCAACCCCGACCCGCAACGGCTACGAGTTTGTCGGCTGGACGGGCGAGCGCATCACGACGCCGCAGACAAGCGTCAAAATTCCGAAGGGTTCGACGGGGAACAAGGCGTATACCGCAAACTGGAAGGTGATCAGATACACCATCACACTGGTCACGAACGGCGGCGCAGTCATAGCTTCGATACGCTACACCGTGGAGGATTCCGTCACCCTGCCCATCCCTCCCGACCGTCCGGGCTACGAATTTTCCGGCTGGGTCCTCGATGGCAGCGGTCAGTTCCCTTCAACGCCGATGATTATCCCCAAAGGCTCAACCGGCGACCGCATTTACAAGGCGGAGTGGCGTGTGGCGACGTACACCATTACCTACGTGAGCCACGGCAAAGCATATAATTGGGTTCAATACACCATCAACAACAGCGTTTATTTCGGGGTACCGGAAGAAGAACCGTCCTACTACCTCCCGGGCTATACCTTTGTAGGCTGGAAAATCGACGGCGTAGAAGGAACGCCGCGCTCCTACATGCTGCCCAAGGGCTCGTATGGCAATCGAACGGCGACCATGCTTTGGGAGCCAATTCCGTAAGCGTAAACAAGGAGAACAAGGAGGGGCTGCGCATTGGACTACCTCAGCGTAAAGGAAATAGCGGAGTTGTGGGGCGTTTCCATCCGCATGGTGAATTACTACCTGAATACCGGGCGGATTCAGGGGGCAATCCGGAAACCGGGCGGGTGGCTGATTCCGGCGAATACGCCGCATCCGGCGGATTTGCGCAAGAGCGGGCAGCGCGGGCAGGAGAAAATCCCCCCGCGGATGGCAAAGTGCTATATGCCGCTGATTTCCCGCCCGTGCGACAACGGCTTCCAAAATCTCCTGCTGACCATGAACGACGAGGAGGAACGCGACATCGCCCGCGCCCTGCACCACTATTTCCGCGATGAGCACGAGGAAGCCCGCGAAATCAGCGAGAAATACCTGACGAGCAAGTGCCCCGAAATTCGCTTGTCCGCGCTGATTACCAACACGATGGCGATGCTGCAGACGGGGGATGCCGCCAAGTGCCGCCGAAATCTCGAAATGATTCAGCGGGACGGGCAGCGCGCAAACGACGATTCGTGGCGGCTGTACAGCAGCATTACCGACGCGCTCATCAGCGTGTTCTTCCACTCCGAGAAGCTCGACTTGACCCCTATCCGCCCCGCTATCGGTATTCTTCCGCCCGGAATGCAGTATTTCGCCATGTACGCCATCGCCCACGCGCTCTACATCCGGCGCGAATACGAACACGCGATGGGCATTGCCGAATCCGCCCTGCTGATGGCGGGCACGCGCTACCCCATTGACAGCATCTACCTCAACATCGTCCTGTGCATGATTTGCATGAGCCTGAAGCAGGATGAACGCGCGGAGCAGAAGTTCGATGCCGCGTGGAGCATCGCCAGCCGCGAGGGGTACATCCACCCGTTTGTGGAGCATCACGGCATTTTGCAGGGGCAGGTGGAGCGCGCGCTGCGCAAGCAGGAGCCGGAAACGTACAACAAGATTGTGCAGTCGGTCTACCGCTTCAGCCGCGGGTGGATGAAAATTCACAACCCCGTGTCGACGCTGCAGGTGACCGACGCGCTCACACCCTACGAGTTTTCGATTGCCATGCTTGCCGCGAAGGGTCGCAGCAACAAGGAAATCGCCGCGCTGATGGGCGTTTCCGTCAACACGGTGAAGTCGTACATGGAGAGCATCTTTGAGAAGCTGCAAATCTCCAGCCGGAACGAAATCGACGCGTATGTGAATCGGTAATATCAACAAAAGCACGCACTCCGAATGTCGACATGCAAGTATTGCGGCTTAGACAACCCGAAGGAAGCGCGCTACTGCCAGCACTGCGGTGGATACAGGTGAATAAAAATCAGCCGCGACGAGCGTATTCACTCGTCGCGGCTGTGTTTATCTATGCGCTTCCTTATTCTGATACATCCGCGCGTCCGCCCGCGCCAAGGAATCCGCCAACTCATCCGTCGACGGATTAAAATGCGAACAGCCCACCGATACCGTCGGCAGAACCGGATTCTCCGCCCGCGCCGCATCCATCAGGTGCTGGAAAATCTCCGTCATGGTGTTGTATTGCGCGTTCCGCCGCGTCAGTATCACGCAGAACTCGTCGCCGCCGATGCGGAAGCACGTCCCGTAATTCCCATACGCGCGGCGGATGCAGCCGGCAATCGTCCGCAGGCAGGCGTCGCCCATCAAGTGCCCATGGCAGTCGTTGACGTCCTTGAAGCGGTCAACGTCGAACATCAGGATGGTAGCAGGAACGCGCAGGCGCGCCAGATAATGCTCGTAGCCCAAGCGGTTGACAAGCTGAGTCAGCCCGTCGGTTTGCAGTACCATGTCGCTGGAGAATTTCGACATCATCAGCGCACCGCAGCTGATGGTAATCCAGTCGATTTTGACCGTCGGCAGGAACAGCTGCACCATCAGCCCTAACAGCACGAACAGCGTCGCGAGCATCAGCTGTGTGCCGCCGGTGTACTGGTAGGCGCGGCAGGCGAACCAAATCTGCACGAGGAAGAACACCGTGCTGCCCCCGTAGGCGAGCATGTAGAGTGCGTAGAGCGCCCCGTGGTGGTAGAAATTCTGCGCATCGACATAGAATATCAGCCCCGTGAACGCCGAGAGCAGCACCAGCAGCGCGTGGAAGCCCGCAAGGCACAGCAGCCTGTGTACCACTTTCCGCGGGCAGGGATGGATAATGCAGCCCGCGAACAGCCCGATTAGCGGCGCAAGCGAAAGTTCGATGGTCTTGACGGCGATATGCAGCGGAATCAGCGCGGGCGGCGTGCCATCCATCTGCACGCCCGACCACTCACACAGCGCGCAAATGGCGATGGTGGCGTACAGGCCGCCGCAGAGCAGGTTTCGGATCTTGGATTGGCTGATGTCGCCGCGCAGGGAGAAGAGCATAATCGCCATGGCGAAGACGCTGAGAGCAATATTTGCCGTGTATAATTCATTCATGCTGATTGTGGAGGCGGTTGACAAGCAATCGCGGCAGATAAGTTTGAAAAGGGCAAATTCCCCCTTCTTATAATAATGATACCACGAAAAAAAGAGGATGAAAAGTGGGTTACATAGGGCAAATTGCAAATGTGGCAGATTTCAACAAATGCGGGGAAATGGTTACATGGCAGGCTCCCATCTCCCCACAAGAAAAGGGACTGACCGAAGCCAGTCCCTTTGATGATTATTCGTATTCGCAAACGCTTGCCCAGCGGATGAGCAGGTCGCGCTCTTCGGGCTTGCCCTTGAGGGACTGGCTCGCGGCGACGATCGGAATCCACTGCTGGACGTACTGCTTGGCGGTGTCGCTCTTCTTGCAGAAGAGGGAGAGGTACTTCTCCGCCAGCGCTTCCTTGCCTTCCAGGACGAAGAGCAGGTAGGTGCGGGCAACATCAGCGGACGCGTTGCCCTGCGTGGCATGCGACCAGTCGAGGATGTACCACTGTCCGTCGGGCTTCAAGATAATGTTGGACGGGTTGAAGTCGCCGTGGCAGACCTTCTTGTGGACGTGCATACTCGCCAAGCGGGTGTGCAGCTCGTAGCGGGTGGTCGCGTCGAGGTCGGTGGCGGAAATCTTGCGCTGCATCTTCTCCGTCAGGCTGTTGAGCATCGGGCAGGTGCAGGCGTGAACCTTCATCTGAATGTCCACAAACAGGTTCAGGTACTCGTCTTCCTTTTCCGGATGCGCCGCCATCAGCGCAGCCAGCGTGTCGCCTTCAACGAACTCCGTCGTAATCGCCCATTGACCGTTCACCGTGTCAACAGCAAGGAGCTTGGGAATCGGCAGACCCGTCTCTTCCACGCGCGCCGTGTTCAGCGCTTCGTTCAGAATGTCCGCCTTGCTGTACCCTTCGGCAAACACCTTGATGGCCTTGGCGCCGTCGCGGTAAATCTTCTTATTTTCCCGCTCGGCAATCACATGCGTCAAATCCATAGGGAAACCTCCTTCTATATGGTTCATGTTTATTGGGGGAGAGGCGCAAGGGCGCTGCCCTTGACCTGCCAAAGGGTCTGTGACCCTCTGGCCTCCCTTTTTGCGATTGAGTTGGTGACGCTATCACACAACGTCCGCGTGTTTATGCGAGGATTCGCGTCTGCGGACGCGACCAGAGGGCAATGGAAACAGACGAAGTCTGCGGTCGCCCTCTGGACTGCTTCGTCCCCTCCTGCGCTTGTTGGTTGGTAAAGCGGCAGTGGAGAACGCGAAAGTCGATATTTGTCCTAAATATCTATTCGCTGCCCAAATACGACATTCCTGCAAGCGGACGAAATTTTTTTGCTCAAAAATGCCCGGCCCAGCAGAAGCATTCCTGCCAAGCCGGGGAGAATGGCGCATTACTCGCCGTAGTACGCCTTCAGATACATTTCCTTGATTTCGCTGATGAGCGGGTAGCGCGGGTTCGCGCCGGTGCACTGGTCGTCGAACGCCTGCTCGGACATTTCGTCCAGCGTCGCGAGGAACTTCTCTTCGTCCACGCCGTAGTCGCGAATCGTGTTCTTGATGCCGACGCGCTCCTTCAGGGCATGGATGTTGCGAATCAGGTTCTCCACCGTTTCGTCGTCATTCGCACCCTTGAAGCCGAGGTACTCGCCGAATTCGGCGTAGCGGCGCTTCGTGTGCGGATAGGCGTACTGCGGGAAGGTGCCCATCTTCGTGGGAACTTCGGCGCTGTTGTAGCGGATGACCAGCTCAATCAGCAGCGCGTTGGCGATGCCGTGCGGCAGGTGATGGAACGCGCCCAGCTTGTGCGCCATGGAGTGGCAGACGCCGAGGAACGCGTTCGCGAACGCCATGCCAGCCATCGTGGCGGCGTTGCCCATCTTTTCGCGGGCAACCGGCTCGTTCTGACCGTTGTCGTAGCACGCGGGCAGATACTCGAAAATCAGCTGAGCCGCCTGCTTCGCCAGACCGTCGGTGAAGTCCGTCGCCATCATGGAGGCGTAGGCTTCCAGTGCGTGGGTCAGCGCGTCGATACCGGAGGCGGAGGTCAAACCCTTCGGCGCGGACATCATCATGTCTGCGTCCACAATCGCCATCTTCGGCAGCAGCTCGTAGTCCGCCAGCGGGTACTTCACGCCGGTGTCCTGATCGGTAATGACGGCAAACGGGGTGACTTCGGAGCCCGTGCCAGCAGAGGTCGGGATGGCGATGAAGTATGCCTTTTCGCCCATCTTCGGGAAGGTGTACACGCGCTTGCGGATATCCATGAAGCGCATTGCCATGTCGAGGAAGTCCACTTCCGGATGCTCGTACATGACCCACATAATCTTGCCAGCGTCCATTGCGGAACCGCCGCCGATGGCGATAATGCAGTCCGGCTGGAAGGAGGTCATCGCCTTGGCGCCTTCCTTCGCGCAGGCGAGGGACGGGTCGGGCGCAACATCGTAGAACGTGGTGTGGACGATGCCCAGCTCATCCAGCTTGTCGGTAATCGCCTTGGTGAAGCCGGATTTGAACAGGAACGCGTCAGTGACGATGAAGCAGCGCTTCTTGCCCATAACTGCCTTGAGTTCATTCAGGGCGACAGGCAGGCAGCCCTTCTTGAGGTAGACCTTTTCAGGCGCACGGAACCACAGCATATTCTCCCTCCGGATGGCAACAGTCTTGACGTTCAGCAGGTGCTTGACGCCGACGTTCTCGGAGACGGAGTTGCCGCCCCACGAGCCACAGCCCAGCGTCAGCGACGGACGCAGCATGAAGTTGTACAGGTCGCCGATGCCGCCCTGAGAGGAAGGCGTGTTGACGAGGATACGGCAGGTCTTCATGCGCGCGGCGAAGCGGTCAATCAAATCCTTGCGGGTGACGGCGTTCAGGTAGATAGAAGAGGTGTGGCCGTAGCCGCCGTCAGCAATCAGGTGCTCCGCCTTGTCGAACGCATCGTCGATGTCCTTGGCGCGGTACATCGCCAGCACGGGAGAGAGCTTCTCATGCGCGAACTCTTCAGAAATATCCACGGATTCGACTTCACCAATCAGCACCTTGGCGGTTTCCGGCACGTCCACGCCTGCGAGCTTGGCGATGGTGTGCGCCTTCTGACCGACAATCTTGGCATTCAGCGCGCCGTTGATGATGATGGTCTTGCGCACTTTGTCCAGTTCTTCGCCTTCGAGGAAGTACGCGCCGCGCTTGGCGAACTCCGCCTTCACCGCGTCGTAGATGCTGTCCAGTACGATGGTGGACTGTTCGGACGCGCAGATCATGCCGTTGTCGAACGTCTTGGAGTGCAGGATGGAGTTGACGGCCACCTTCACGTCAGCGGATTCGTCGATAATCGCGGGCGTGTTGCCAGCGCCGACGCCCAGGGCAGGCTTGCCGGAGGAGTACGCCGCCTTGACCATGCCGGGGCCGCCGGTGGCAAGGATGATGTCGGCTTCCTTCATCGCCATGTTGGTCAGCTCCAGCGAGGGAACATCGACCCACGAGATGATGTCTTCGGGCGCGCCGGCAGCCACAGCGGCTTCCAGCACAACCTTCGCGGCGGCGATGGTGGACTTCTTCGCGCGCGGATGGGGAGAGATGATGATGCCGTTGCGGGTCTTGAGGCAAATCAGCGTCTTGAAAATGGCGGTAGATGTGGGGTTGGTGGTCGGGATGACCGCCGCGACAACGCCGATAGGTTCTGCAACCTTCATCATGCCGAATGCTTCGTCGCGCTCCAGCACGCCGACGGTCTGCGTGTCCTTGTAGGCGTTGTAGATGTATTCAGCGGCGTAGTGGTTCTTGATGACCTTATCTTCCACCACGCCCATGCCGGTTTCTTCCACCGCCATCTTCGCCAGCGGGATGCGCATGTTGTTCGCGGCGAGGGCAGCTGCCTTGAAAATCTTGTCCACCTGCTCCTGCGTGTAGGTCGCATAGACCTTTTGTGCCGCGCGGACGCGGGCGAGGGCAGCCTCGAAGCTCTCCACGCTATCGACGATCGGATACTCTTTCGCCATGATACTCTCTCCTTATGCTTCATCCGTCCTGCGGGGATGCGCCCGCGAACGGGGAATGTCGGTGTTTGTCGGGGTGACGAGAACAGTGTAGCAGATTGTTAAGCTCTTGTCAAGTGGCTGACACGATTTTAACGATATTTTTTTCACAAATTCACACGTTTTCGGAACGGGATGAATGGAATGGCGGATAGATGGGCGAAGGGGACAAATGCAAAAAGCGCTGTACAGTAAAAAAACAGCGGATGAATGTCGAATTTGCTGTTCTTGCTTGAAAATGAGGAGAAGATGCGGTATAATGGGGTGGAAAAGCAAAGGAAGGGGAGGGACACTCGTGGACAATGAGGAGAAAAAGGAAGACGGGGCGACTTGTTGTCTGACGCTGCCCCTTAAACTGGAAAAATGGCAGTCCGACCATCTTGAAAAGCGTTTCGAGATTGCGCGGCAGCTGTATAATACGCTGGTTCATGCTGAACTAAAGAAGAAATGCCAAGTTGAAAGAATGCCTGAATACCAAGAAATCATGAAAATGATTGATACTGCCAGCAATCAGAAGGAAAAGTGGGCATTAGAAAAAAAGAGAAAAGCATTTTTGGAAGAAAACGGTTTTATCAGAAATGCCTTTAAGGCTGATATGGAAAAATACTATAAGCACTTTAATGATAATATCGGCGCAAATGTAGCGTTGCATGGAATTACAGCACAGGTGTGGATTGCTTTTGATAAGGTGTTCGTTGACAACTATAAGCAGAAGGGAAAAGTACATTTCAAAAAGCCGGGTGAACTTTGTTCCGTGCAGGGCTATTCACAGAAGAAAAGCGGTGGAAAGGAGATTATGTTCCGAGAAGATAGAATTATATGGAATCAGCAAGGTAATCGTGACCGCAAGAAGGTAAAAAGAGAGTTTTTGCTGAAATTATCACCTGATAATCCTTACGAGGCCGAGATGTTGAAAAGGCATGTGAAATTTGTCCGCATCCTCCGCAAAGACGGCAAAACAAAGCCGCATTGGTATGCACAGCTTGTTTTGGAAGGAAAGCCGGCGGTGAAGCGCGACCCGGCAAGCGGTGCGCCGAAGCATCCTATCGGGCATGGTGTCGTTGGCATCGACATTGGCACGCGAACGCTGGCATACTCGACCGATAAGGAGGTTAATCTGCTGGAATTGGCTGACCGCGTGCAGAATATAGAGCAAGAAAAGCGGCGCTTGCAGCGCAAGATGGACAGAAGCCGACGCGCAACAAATCCGGAAAATTACAATCCGGATGGAACATTTAAGCGCGGCGTGAAGCTGACGCGGAACAAGTCCAAGCGATATAAGCGGATTCAGCACCAGTATGCTATGATTCAGCATCATCAGGCGGATATCCGAAAACAGCAGCATAACGAATTGGCAAACTATCTGCTGACACTGGGTGATTGCTTCTTTGTGGAGAACATGAGTTACTGCGATTTAGTCCACAGAGCAAATAAAACGGAGATTTCCGAAAAGACTGGACGGTATAAACGCAAAAAGCGCTTTGGAAAGTCCATTGCCAACAAAGCACCTGCCATGCTGATTACGATGCTGAAACAGAAATGCCAGTCACGCGGGCTGGAAGGGGTGAAAGAGGTTGACACGCATGTGTGCGCCAGTCAGTACAACCACCAGACAGACACTTGCATCAAGAAGGCACTTGAAAACCGCTGGAACATTATGCCAGACGGTGAACGCATTCAGCGCGATTTGTACTCGGCGTTCCTGCTTCAGCATTGCAGAAGAGACTTGCCGGAATATAATAGGAAGGAATTACAAAAAGAGTTTGGAGAAGAGCTTTACCGAGTATTTGACCGCGAGGCACTTCAACGTGACTATCCTCAATTTGTTGCGTATCATCACATGACGATTCAGCGGCTTTCAGAACTTCCGCATACGATTCCCAGCATGGGTATCAGGCGAATCATCAGCTAACACAAGAATCAGGTGCGGTTCGCACCAACAAAACCGGTCGATTGTCCGTCCGGGGCTGTCGCTAATGGCAACAAAGGTTGCCTTGACAGCAGAAGAGTTTCGGGAAAATAGTCAGCGCAGCATTGATTTGTTCAATACTGAAAAGCTATCTACCGACTCAACACACGTTCTAAAAAGTGCATATTGCAATTCTGTGCATTTCTGCCGTTGCAATCTGCACGGAGCGTGTGGAGGCAAAGGTCGCGTTCGGAATAGATTTTCTCGATTGCCGTTGTTGCAATCTGCACGGAGCGTGTGGAGGCAAAGGTCGCGTTCGGAATAGATTTTCTCGATTGCCGTTGTTGCAATCTGCACGGAGCGTGTGGAGGCAAAGGGGACTTGCTGAGTGAACGGAAACAGACTACTGCCGTTGCAATCTGCACGGAGCGTGTGGAGGCAAAGAACGTTAATCCAACGTGGCTTTTCGGCTACGACGTTGCAATCTGCACGGAGCGTGTGGAGGCAAAGTCCTGCCCGACGGCAAAACGGAAGCTGGATGCACGTTGCAATCTGCACGGAGCGTGTGGAGGCAAAGGTGCACTTCAATTTCATCCGTACTATTGATAAACCGTTGCAATCTGCACGGGGCGTGTGGAAGACCTTGCATCATCCCCCCGAAAAAAATCCGAGAAAATTTATGCAGACCTATTGCATTTTTATTCATCTTGGTGTATAATCCATCTTGTCCGGCAGACGGACACAAAAATGATGAAAATCAGGATGAAGATAAAGGAGTCGATTGTTATGGCGAAGATGCGTGTATTGCTGGCTTATTCCGGTGGTCTGGATACCTCGATTATCGTGCCGTGGCTGAAGGAAAATTATGACTGCGACGTGGTCTGCGTTGCGGGCGACGTCGGGCAGGGCGAAGAGCTGGAGCCCCTCCACGAGAAGGCGAAAAAGTGCGGCGCTGAAAAGCTGTACATCGAAGACCTGCGCAAGGAGTTCGTCGAGGACTTCATTTGGCCGACGCTCAAGGCGGGCGCGGTCTACGAGGGCAAGTACCTGCTGGGCACGTCCTTCGCACGGCCGCTGATTGCCAAGCGCCTCGTCGAAATCGCTCACAAGGAGAACTGCACTGCCATCTGCCACGGCTGTACCGGCAAGGGCAACGACCAAGTCCGCTTCGAGCTGACCATCAAGGCGTTCGATCCGAACATGCAGATTATCGCACCGTGGCGCATCTGGGACATCAAGACCCGCGAGGAGGAAATTGACTACGCCGAAAAGCGCGGCATTCCCGTCCCGGTCAAGAAGGATCGCCCGTATTCGATGGATCGCAACATCTGGCACATCAGCCACGAGGGCGCAGATTTGGAAGATCCGTGGAACGAGCCGCCGGAAGACCTGCTGCTGACGATGGTCACGCCTGAAAAAGCGCCTGATCAGCCCGAATACGTCACGGTGGACTTCGAGAAGGGCGTGCCGGTCGCCATCAACGGCGAAAAGCTGGACGCGGTGGATTTGCTGACGAAGGCGAACGAAATCGCGGGCCGCAACGGCGTTGGCTGCGCGGATTTGGTGGAGAACCGTCTGGTGGGCATGAAGTCCCGCGGCGTGTACGAAACTCCCGGCGGAACGATGCTCTACGCCGCGCACGGCATCCTCGAATCCATCACGCTTGACCGCGCCACCAGCCACTACAAGGAGCTGGTCGCGAGCAAGTTCGCGGAGCTGGTGTACGACGGCATGTGGTACACGCCCCTGCGCGAGGCGCTCTCCGCATTTGTGGACAGCACGCAGCAGGCGGTCAACGGCACGGTGAAGCTGAAGCTGTACAAGGGCAACTGCATCAACGCGGGCGTGAAGTCGCCGAACAGCCTGTACATGGAGGAAATCGCCACCTTCGGCGACAGCCACGACCTGTACAGCCACAAGGATTCCGCGGGCTTCATCAACCTGCTCGGTCTGCCGCTGAAGGTCAAGGCGATGGTGGAGCAGAAGAATAAGAAGTAATTTAAAGCAACACCGCACAACTCGGCGGCTGACCACCTCCTTTGTGAAAATGTGATAACTGGGGTCTCCAGCAAGTCCTGCACTGAATTCGGGAGTAGAGCCCCAAATAGTATAAACGCGCTCGTCGGAAGGCCGGCGGGCGCGTTTTCTGTGCGAATTTGAAATTTGGAGGGGGTTGAGGCAGCTGATTTCAGAAAAAACCGATTTTCTGAAATGTGGTTACACGCCGAAACGAAAGTCGTTGTGAAGATACACAACAATTTTCCATGCTTTTGTTAGAAATGTCAGAAATATATAATTTTTCAAGAAAACACTTGACTTTTTTCGGGGGGGGTAAAATAGAAGTATCAATGAAAGGAGGGAGCCTATGTACCCATGCCATGTTTACGCTATCAAATTGGAAATTGCATTCAGAAGGGGGGATTGTTGTCCGTTTAGTGCAGACGCATTTGAGTCGAAGTTCCAAGAGACGCTGGAACGGGGGCTATTAAGGCTGTCTGCAGAGAATCTGATTGAAAGTTCAGAAATCAATGCATGGATGGAAGAATACGATTTCGGCGGCAAAAAGCTGCGAGAGATTGTGGCGGACGACGGGAATAGGGAGGTCTTAGAAGAACTGATTCGCAGGCTAACAGAATTGAAAAAACATCAGGAGGAGTAGAAATGGACATGAAAACGAAAAGCGCACAGCAGACAAATGGAACGTTGCTGCGGACTATCTGCTTGATTCTTAGCATGGTTATGCTGCTGTTTGCTGCTACGGGTTGTGATGATTCCAATGAGGATAAAGTGTATTCAAGAACTTGCCGCGTATGTGGAAAAACGTATTCGTATCGAGCAAGTGAATATGGCAACTCTGCATACGAAAACTGCAAAAGCATTCAGCGGACAAATATGTGTCTGAAGTGTTACAGAAGTTTCAAGTATTCAATGGAGATATTGGGCAAATGATACTGAAGCCCCGCTACCCAAAAGGTAGCGGGGCTTCACACAACAAAAAAAGCACCTGAATCAATCAGATGCTTTCTGGCAGGGGCAGAAGGACTCGAACCCTCAACAAAGGTTTTGGAGACCCACGTGTTACCATTACACCATGCCCCTATGCGGTTCGTCCGGGATTGCCGGAACGAAATTTAGTTTAGCACTTTTTCGGGCGTTTGTCAAGCGGTTTTGCGAAAAATGTGCCGAATTGGCAGAAAATCGCCCGGCGCTTTACAAAACCTGCGGCACATGGTATGATGAGGGCAGGAAAGTCGGCGGGAGGGACGCGCGTGCAGTGGGCGGAACGGGTTCGGGCGTATGTGCGGATGCATGGCGCGGGGTACACGCTGCACCGCGCGGGTGAAATGCTGGCGGCACGGGTGCTGCTGCGGGACGAATGGCGATTCCGGCGGGAGAAAGCATCCAAGCGCGAACTGGCGGTACAGCGCGCGCACCCCTTCCCGAACGTGCGCATCAGCGTCGTCGTCCCCGTGTTCAACACGCGCCCGAAATTCCTCCGCGCGCTGGCGGATTCGCTGCTTGCCCAGACGCACGGCGTGTGGGAGGTCTGCCTGTACGATGGCGGCAGCACGTCCGCCGAGACGCGAAAGGCGCTGGAAGCAATCGCCGCGCGGGACAGTCGATTCCACGTCGCGTACGGGGTGGAAAACGCGGGCATATCCGGCAACACGAACCGCGCGATTAAAATGGCGTCAGGGGAGTATATCGCCCTGTGCGACCACGACGATGTGCTTGCGCCGGATGCGCTCTGGCGGATTGCGGAGGCCATCGACGCGCACCATCCAGACGTGCTCTACACCGATGAGGATAAGCTGACCGCCCACGGCGCGATTCATGTTGATGCGCACCGCAAGCCGGATTTCTGTCCGGACAATCTGCGCTCCGGCAACTATATCTGCCATTTGTCGGTGATTCGGCGGACGCTGCTGGATGCCATCGGCGGATTACGACCGGCGTTCGACGGGTCGCAGGATCACGATTTGATGCTCCGCGCGTGCGAACGGGCGGACGGCGTTATCCACATTCCGCGCGTGCTGTACCACTGGCGGACGCTGCTGGGGTCGATGAGCCACACGAAATTGGCGGTTTGCCTGGACGCGGCGGCGCGGGCGGTAGAGGAAAGTATGCGCCGCAACGGGTTTCCGGGAACGTGCCGGGTGGAGGACGGTGTGCTGCGGCTTCGGTATGACATGGGGAATTTTACCGTTGCGGCATTGCGGCTTGCGCGGGATGCGTCCGCTGCGGATGTGAACCGCTTGGCGGCGGATTCGTCGGCAGACATGCTGCTGTTCCTGTGGGGGGACACGGCGGCACCTGATGCGGACGGCTTGCGGGAGATGATGATGTACGTCCAGCGCCCGGATGTGTGCGCGGTGACGCCGCTGGTGGCGGATGCGCGCAATCGGGTGCTTCATGCCGGATACGACATTCTGCCGGACGGCACAGTGCGGTCGCGGAATCGCGGCTTGCCGGTGTCGGCGGGTGGATGGCACGGCATGAACCGAACCAGCTACAATGTCACGGCGGTTTCGCCGATGTGCTTTTTGGTGCGGCGGGATGCATTTGTGCCGCTGGCGGAAGGGAATTCGCTGGCGGTGGACTTGGCGCAGTGGTGCATGGCACGGATGCAGGATGGGATGCGGCATGTGTATACGCCGCACTGCGTGGTGAAGGCGGATGCGGAAAGCGCATTCGAGGGCTTCCGGGTGAAAGTTCCTGCGGGGTGGTATGACCCGTGTGCGACGGGAAGCAAGCGCGCTTGATGGCGCTTTTGGTTTCTTCTACATACTTGAATTTTATTGTTGCAGGGGTTTCGCCTCTGCGGAGGCGAC
>ULNM01027034.1_pt1 | contig 17949 bp, 13 predicted proteins | sample 1951921 | NCBI WGS metagenome assembly ULNM01 (sample SAMEA4835577, study PRJEB28245) | human gut metagenome | biome: gut microbiome; material: fecal sample | place: Denmark | collected 2008
TTCATTTGCCCTTCCGAGGGATTGGCGATGAGTTGTGCGCCGGGTGTCCGTTCGACCAACCGAACGAGTGTTTCCGGGGGATTTTTCCCGGCGAATATCCATGATGTGCCTTGTGTGAGCGGGACGACTTGCCGTAACAGATATTCGGCGGCTTCTATGTTCTCTTCGACCGAAAGGTTCCCGTGATAAAGGATATAGTTCTCCTTCGGGCCGGCAGGGGCTACTTCGGCGTATGCGTGAAAGGCTGGAAGCAGCGACACCGGAATTTGCGGGTATCTCGATGAGAAATAACAGCGGTCGCTCTCGGAGATCGCTAAAATGGCATCGGCATGCAGGAGTATCTTTTCGTATTTTCCCAATTTGACAGCTTCGAGTTCGTAGTAGAGTTTTTTCCACCCTGATGTCTTGCGGGATAATTCTTTATAATATTCGTGCTCGATGTTGTGCGTTCGGACTAATTTGATACGGTCTTTCAGCCGTTTGTCGGACAGAAAGGCGCAGCAATGCAGACCTTCGAACAGTATGGGAGCATTGTCGGAAAGCAGATCGTCGAGAAGTTTTGAACAATGGCGACTGGAAACAATATAAGGGATATGCGAAAGCTGGCGGATAACAGACCGGTGGCGCGGATAGTAAGAGACTCTGGCGGCTACTTCGTTCAGCTGTTCGGCTCTACTCCGGTCGTATCGGAATGTGTGTAGCCATGTCTCGTAGCCCATATTTTTTAACGCTTTCAACTTATAGTAAATATCGATAACTCCTCCATAGTCCGGTGGAAAAGGGACTTGCAGAGAAACGACATGTAAACGTCGGGAGGGAGACGGCGACAAACTCATGGGGAATTAGAATTTGTATCCGAGACCAATAGAAATATTAGCCTGATTGAAGTCGTTTATGAAAATATATTTTCCCTCTATATGTAGGTTTAAGTGGCGGGAGATGTTCATTTCGAATCCGGCTCCGGCGTTTATTCCGAATTTATTTCGGGTATTGGAGAGTTCTTTATCGTTTTGTAACGCATTTCCCCTCCAACTTTGAAATGCGATACCGGCTAAGGGATATACCGAGAATCGACCGGCGAAAGGAATGAGGTAATGAATGTTCCCGTTGATTTCCCATTCGTTGAGGTCGTGGTGCGAGAATGTGTAGTTGACCGACGGCACTACTCGCCAGTTTTTTGCAAAGGGGAGATGCATGAAAACTCCTGCTTGTACGTTTTCTGTATCGAACATGTATCCGGCTGATATGCCTAAGCACTTCGTATTGTAATTTTGTGCTTGGACGGTGGTGGCGGAAAGCAGCCCCATGAATATAAAAAGTCCTATTATTTTTTTCATATCCAAAAGTTTGAGGGACAAATATACGGTATCTTTCTGTTAATATGTAGTCGATGAAGTTATTTTTAGGATAGTATGGCTTTAAATGTGAAAAATGTTTTTGATATAGTCCTTATTGTTAAGAAGATATTAGAATTTGTTTTAATTTTTGAAGAGAGGATTTTCGTACGGGGAGTTTGAAATTGCGGTAGAGTTTGTAATCCTTAGTAATGAATATCATTTTGCTGTATATGCGGCTGTGCTGTTTGTGTTGCTTTTTTCTATGGGATTGACTTTTACGGCTTCTACGACTTTGACCATGGATTGTGAGCGAGCCAATTCGGGAACGGCCTCTGCATTGTTCGGAGCAGCAGGTTTTGCTTTTGGAGGTATCGTTTCTCCGTTGGTGGGGTTGGGTGATATTCTTTCTACTACGGGTCTGATATTTTTCGTTTGCTCGGTGTGTTCTCTTTGTTTTTCCGTTTTGGCTATGAACCAGACACATACGAACTTATGGGGGAGTTTCAAATGTAAGATGGGGCCTGTTACTAGGTTTGTCTTTTTGAAGCGAGAGAAATAAAAATGGGTAATAAAAGTAGAGATTGTAATTAACAGAAATGTATAAATCCCCCGCTCTTTTTCAAGGCGGGGGATTTTGTGTAGGACTATCTCTTTATAATTCAAAGAGATGAGTCGGGGTAGTTTAGCATTTTATTTTTTGATGACTTTCACGGCTTTACCATCGTTCACTTTTACAAAATACATACCGTCAGCAAGATCGGAAAGGTCGAGAGAAATAGTTGTCGTACCTACATGGGCTTGTCTCATTACCAGAGAACCGGCTATATTATATATTTCGACCGTTTCGATTGTATTTTGAGCAGATATCGTAATGATTCCCGTCGTGGGATTGGGCGATATACGTGAAATGCTTACGGCGTTTTCTATGCCTGTATATATATTGTTTAATACCAATGATTTCTTTGCGGGTGTCACACAACTGTTGTCACTGGTAGGCATAGCCCATACGGCTAATCTTTCACCGGCATTGGATACCGCATATAAGTTTCCGGCATAGTCGAATTCGAAATCATTAACATAACCGCCCATTTCGGCAATTTCTTTTCGGAATTTTTCCGTGACAGAAGGTATTCCCTCTTTCATCTTGTAGGAGTACACGGCCACTCCGCCATTTACGCTAAGGGCTATAAGCTGTTCTTTTTCATTGACGGCGAGAGCTCCGTTTTGGGACGACTCACCGATGATATTGGGCTCGGCTGTATTAAATACGGCATCTTGGTATTGATCGCTGTAATAGAACATACATGGATTTGCGGGAGAGTTGCTTCCGCCACCTCTGTATTGTGCGGCCCAATATCCGGTAGAAACGGGAACGATACTGCTGTTGTCGTTGCCCACGTAACTACTGGCGGCTTTCGATTCGTTGGGCGCAGTTGTCCATGTATTCGATTCGCCGATGTTATAGACGTTGATAAATTTTTTCCAAGATGAACCCGATGCCGTTTTATCTATGGCATAAAGTTGAGTTGTAGCTCCTTCTCCTCGAATACCTACGGCTGTTATTTGGCCGCATACATATTTGCCTCCTATCATTAGGCTGCCATTCGAATTTGTAGCTCCTGTGAATATAGAAGAAATATCAAAGGTTTCGGGATTCATCAGGTAAATACCTGCGTTGTTCGTGCTGGCGTCGCATAGGAATACTCGTCCATCTGATGCTACGGCTGCTTTTCTCGGACCCATACCGGTTTCTCCGCTCCAAGATATGGTTCCGCTATAAGCTGTGGATCCTTGTTGAGTAATATCGCTTATGTCTGCACCGAGTACATACACACCCACTGTCGAGGTTTGGGCTTGTGAAGGATTTTCTGCACTTACTGTTCCGGCGGCAGTGTTCGTTATATAGATACGTCCGAAGTAGTCGCTTTCAGGTGATTTATCGATGGCGACACCGTATGGCGCATAGTACTGGTATAGAGGACTGTCGTCGGATATTTTCGTAAATTTCGTGACGTTTCCGGCGATGGCTTGAATACTCCAATTCAGCTTTTCGGCAGGAAGATCGGCTCTGGATATAGTAGTCTGATTCGCTCCTTTTGGTAGCGCTCCTAATGCAATCGTTTGAACAGCTTCGCCTGTTTCTGGATTATTCAATATCAAGTTTACAGATGTGGCATCCTCGTTTAAGTTGAAGTTGATAGTATATCCGTCTTCTGTTTCGTCATAGGATAAACCGTATGCAAATATACGGGCGGGAGATTCGGATTGCTCCATGCCTTTGGTCGTGTATTTTACGATTTTATTCCCAGCCAACAGGTATATATCTATATCGGAATTATCGACGATTCCTACACTTGTCATTGAAGAAAGTCCCGTAGTGGAGATGAAAGATTCGGTATCTCCGATGTTTCGGGCTTGATCTATTCCATTCGTAATGTCGTATAAGCGAACTTTATAAGAATAATTTCCATCTCCTTGACTTTCACAAATGGGTGCGCTCATATAAATTTTATCGGCGTAACGGAAATAATTCGCTCCGTATGACTCTACCGGAATGTTATCCGAGAAATCGGCGAGCATGATTCCCTGATCGCTCATCCAGTCCATTAAAAATTCTCTTGGGGCCGTGAGTGTACCGTCTATGATCAATCTACTTTTTGCTAAGGGCGAGAGTGTGATATGGGCTTTTTCTCCGATTTGACTTTCATCGAAGTCCGTGTCGTTTTTCTGGAATCCGGCTACTTCTCCGTTTTTAATGTTCCAACATACATATCTGATACCGTATGTCGTATTCCAAGCGTTTCCGGCATGGGAGTCGAAATACAGTTGGAAATCGTCGATCGTGCCGCTTACAGCGATGGTGTTGGCTATATAGTTGGAGTTGTTGTTTCCGGCGGCTGCGAGACTAGCACTTGTATTCGTTTGTAATGTAGCGACGACAACCGGGGCTGAATCTTCTAACGAGGTCGTTTCACTTCCCTGCCATTTATATACGTAAAAGTCTCCGGTTTGATACGCATTACCTTCTTTGCCGATGACCGTCGAGTTTGTCCCAATAAGCACGCCGTCAATAGTAAAGGCGATATCGGATAGTATATAGGGTAATTCTTTCCCGTTATAGCCTTCGGTTACAAGACCTTCGGTACTCATTTCTTTAATGAGTTCTCCGGTTGCTGGATTCAGAACCAAGAGTTTAGGAAGTTTATTTTCATCTACTGCCAATACATAATATTTGTTGTCTCGCAGTATTGCCCGACGTACGGTAAGTCCATTCAAGGCTTCGATGTCGGTAATTTCTGTTTCTTTGGTGAGATTGTAATATGCCGCTGCTGCAATATCTCCGTCTTGGTCGGGGTGTGGATAATCAAGCACTTCCTCTTCTATTTCTTCATCAGAGGGTTCTTCGTGTTCCAAATCGGTCAGCCTTTTGTTAATGAATGCCGTTTCATTGACGATGACTTCGATTGGTTCGGTTTCTTTCCAGAATCCCTCGATGTCGAATACTAGATTGTAGTTTCCGGGAGTCAAATCGGTAAATACGAATAATCCATTATATTCTTTATCGGTTGTATATCGGCCTACTTCTTCACCGTTCTCGTTTTGAAGAATAATAGTTACGTTGTTCAAGGGAGCATAGGCATCGATCGAATTGATTTTGTATTTATAGAGGTCGTGTTCGAGAGTGTTATATTTATCTTTAACAGTCCCCATGATGCAGCCGGTAGTTTCGTTATTGTCGTTGAACCATGCACGTATGGCCCGAGCATATCGCATACCTTCTTGTTTGCAGTAGTCTTTGTTGAGAAGTCTTTGGCGTTCGGGTTGATAGGTGTGGAAACAGCCTTCACAAAGGAAGCCGTCACACCCGTGTTTCAAAACACCGAGATAACCGGTATATCCCATGCTGTTTGAGGACGAGCTACCATAGAAAGATATGTCGCCCCGGCTGTTGTTGTCGTTTTCGCCGGTATAATAGGATTTATAGGTAACCTCATTCTTGTTGACATATGGCCATGCGGCACGAGCCATATCGCGGGCGTTTGTCAATCCGTTTCCCGATTCCGAATCGGTCCCTCGATAGAGAATCAGTGGATAATTCGTACTGCTCCCCTCCGTTGCAGCATTACTATGGATCGAAATGAAATAGTCCATATTGTTGGCCTCTACATCTTGACAAATCACCGATAGGGTAACTAACTGCTGGGTTCCGCTTTCCCCGGGCTGAGTCTCGATGTATTTGTCGTTTTCGGTTTTGTGTTCATCATCGGCCGCTACGACGCCGTTTACCGTGCGCGACATTCTCACATATCCGGCTCCGGCTTTTACGAGTTCTTCCCTTAGGGCCATTCCCTTTATCAAGTTCGTATTTGTTTCGAAGAATCCGAGGGTATCCATTTGAGCATAATTGATCGTTGCCATCGGCCGGTCGTTAGGCCCCCAACCGCCGTGCCCCGGATTAATATATATTCTGGCCTCGCTTAGATCGTTTGCACTTACCGAAAATGCTAACGTTATTCCTAAGCATATCGATAGAAGTTTGTTGAGTTTCATGGTGATTAATTATTTTGAGGTTGCTACATTCATTAAAAATATCTCTCCATTTTGTGTCGTATAGACGATTTTAGAAGCATCGTCGGATGCAGAAGGGTACATGCAGATTTTTGATTGATCTGTCAATGCCGTGCGATGAGTGCCTTGTGACGTAACGGCGAATATTTGGGAGTAAGTAACGATTTCCCCGTTATCATAATCTACCATGCCTACAACCCAATCGTTACCTAACCAGACCGGCGCACGCAATGTCCCCAAAGAAACCGGATTTGTTCCATCTATATTGCAGACGTATGCTTTCGCTTCGTCAATGACATAATAGAGAAGTTTTCCCCCATCGGGAGAAACCGATGGCCATAAATATCCTACATTCGTTCCGTTGGGAGAAAGTTGCTTTGTTTTTCCATCGATTGTAACGTAAAGCTGGCTGTTCTTAATACTTGGGATAGCCGGGAGGTTTTTCAGCTTTTTACCGGCAATCCGTTTAGAAATAAGTTTGCCATTATTTACAGCGAGAACCGTACCTCCTTTCACAGTCACACCTTCTAGATTTCGGGTAGGTTTTACTAGTTGTTCTGTTTTCCCGGTTTGTAGATTTACACTGTTTAATGATGAGTAGCGAAGTTTCCCTTTATATTCACTCTTTCTATAAATTACGGTAGAGCCGTCTTCGGAAAATTGGGCATTAAACCCAGCACTTCGGTCATTGGTAATGGTCGTCAATTTCCCGGTTGCAAGATCAAATTTTTTCAGACCGCTCATGTCTTCGTTGGTTACTAGAACGCAATCCCCCTTCGGACTTATCTTCGGGAGAAATACTCCTTGCCCGTCGAGTGTAAGGGCTTTGGTACTGATTACCTCAATTCCTTGGGCAAAAATCAACTGACTCATAAAAACGAGTACTCCTAGAAATGTTTTTCTCATAATGATTAAAATTATATAGGTAAATAATGGATTATTAAGGATAATTCGAGTATATTTTGAGTCTTTGTGTTTATTTCAGGTTTTCAAATGTAGATATTTTTATTTTATATTCATTATTTAAGTATATAAAAAATGATTCTAAAATATAATATATTTAAAATTGTAATGAAAAATAAATGGAAATAAGATTTGTGGTTCTTGTAAAATATTGATAATTAGATGTTTGTTTGGCTTTATTATTATAATACTAATTATCGGGAATAATCGAAATAATTATTAGCAATTATTTTTTGTTGGTGATAAATTTCCCTTGTTGTATTGAATTTCTAACTTTGATTGGATTGAAGTCGGTCGGGTAACAAGAATGTATTTAACGTAACTACCGAAGTATAAAAATGAAAAAGCCGGTCAATCACCGGCTTTTCTTGTTTTTAATAAGATATCGGACTTTCCATTTGTGCTTTTTCAAGTCCTTCAAGAGTACTTTATTCTTTATCTGATAATCGAGATGTATCGACACGGATTCTTGGAAGGACTCTTCCGCATTTCGTATGCTGTTCCCGGAGACGGCTAAATCGATGGAAGGACAATAGGCGATATAGGTATTATCTTGTTTGAAGATGTAGATGTGGAATACCCCTGTAAGCAGATTACCGGAGATTTCTATTTTATCGGTACGAGGTCGCATAACGTTCACGAGTCAATTTGTTTATATATGATTTCGGGCGGAATAGCCGATATTTTCGAGAAGGCGAAAAGTTTCTTTCCCAAGTCTTTCAGCGAAGCGCCTATATGGTAGATTTCCCCATCGATGATTAGGAACCGATCGTGCGCCTTTGTGTATAACTTGACCTTTACAGGCGAATATTGAGCGTTGAATCGCTTGATGTCGAGCTCTAATTGCGGAGTGATTTTATCCGTATAAATCACCACCGATACCGATTTTCCTCGTTTCCCGAATAAAGTCAAGACAGACTCGTCTATGTAGTTGTCGAAAAGGACGATACTCTTTCGGGCTGACTTGACAAGATCGCAAACGAATTTGTAGGCGTCGAATATCTGGCCGGCAAAAAATATTCCCTCTATCGGCGGTAAGGAATGGCGGACAAAAAAATCTACTTGGTTACTGAGCCTTTGTATTTCGGAGTCATATCTTTGGAAACGGGTATCGATTTTGTCTTCCAATCTTTCAAACCGATGGTTTAAGGAATAACCTTTCAACATATAATCTTTTAGAACAGAATTTGCCCAACGTCTGAAAAGTGTAGCGTTTTTTGAATTTACACGATAGCCTACCGATAGAATAGCATCTAAGTTATAGACTTTTGTTTTATAGTTTTTTCCATCTGCGGCAGTTAGTTCCAAAATGGAACATACTGAATTTTCGTCTAACTCATTACTGGCAAAGATGTTTTTTAGATGTTTGGTTATAGCTTGCCTCCCTGTTCCGAACAGTTCAGATATCTGTTGTTGTGTCAGCCATACGGTCTCATTTTCTAAACGGACTTCCAGACTTACAGAACCTTCTGGTTGATATAATACGATTTCACTCTTTTGTTCCATCTCTGAATAGTTTTTGCAAATGTACATAAATAATTAAAAAACAGTGATGAACTTCTGAGATATGAGTTCACCGGGTATTGGTCTCGTCGTATCAATTCCGAACATCGTATTATCTACACGGTTCATGATGATATTGTGACCGTTTTTGTCTCCATGAGATACTATTATGCAAAGTAAATTTATAGAAATTCTATTTTGCTTTTATATTGTCAAAATCAATGACTTGACGATTATCAGTGTCTATTTTTTTCGGAATCAAAACCTGTATGAATGTCTATTAATGCGATTACCGGCCTACCATTTGCCTATTAGGTCCATATTTTTAAGACTGGATATAAAAAGAAAAACACTGATAATTAATTATCAGTGTTTTTATAAATCAGTCGGGGTGACAAGATTCGAACTTGCGACCACACGCCCCCCAGACGCGTACTCTAAACCGGGCTGAGCTACACCCCGCTGAATTGGTAGTGCAAAAGTAGTGGTATTTTCTATACTGACAAAATTTTGAACAACTTTTTTACTCCTGTTTTTCTTCGAAATTTCCTAATTGCTTGCAAGAGAGTCGGTAGGGGTTATAATTTAAATAGGTCGCGGTATAGGTCGAATGCTACGAATATTTCTTCCTTATCGACGTGACAGTCGATGACCGGTTTGCCGATGGTTTGTAATAATGTGAAGTTGATGTATCCGGCTTCGTTTTTTTTGTCGTGGGTCATCAACTCGTAGAGTGTTTCGTAGTCCTTACAGGTAATGGGAAATGCTCTGTAATGGCGATAGATGTATGCTGCCAATTCGGAGATTGTTTCGGACGGAAATTTCAGATAACGGTGGGAGAGTAGTAATTCGCATATGAATCCCCAAGCCACGGCGAATCCGTGAGGTATGGGAGTTTCCCGCTTGTGTGAAAGGCTCTCGAATGCATGGCCGATGGTATGACCTAAATTCAAGGCTTTGCGTATTCCTTTTTCAAAGGGATCTTCGGCGACGATACGTTCTTTGACTTGTATCGATTCTTTGAGCAGTGGCAGAAGTTTTTCCCAATTGGGCATGGACAAGTCGAAATCGAGCAATGAACGGTAGGTGGCTGGATTGTCGATAAGTCCGTGTTTTAACATTTCGGCGTATCCCGACAATAATTCGTTCTGTGGCAGTGTCTGAAAGAATTGTGTAGAGACGATGACCGTATCGGCCGGGCGAAAGGCTCCTATTTCATTTTTCAATCCGTTGAAATTTATTCCTGTTTTTCCTCCTACGGCGGCATCTACTGCTCCTAATAGGGTTGTGGGGATATTGATGAAACGGATTCCTCTTTTGAAACAGGCTGCGGCGAAACCTCCCAAGTCGGTGACCATACCTCCTCCCAAGTTGATAAGAAGCGATTTTCTGCTGGCTCCCTTGTGGCTCAGTTCGTTCCATACGTGAACGAGTGTTTGGAGTGTTTTATAGGTGTCGCCGGCTTCGATCGTAATATATTGGGCTTGTGTGGATATGTTTTTCGATATTTCGGGTAGGGCGAATTTTTGGGTATGTGTGTCGCAGAGTATAAAAAGGGTATCGAAAGAAAAGTTTTCGAGCATATTTTTAAGGGTCTCGCCGGGTGTGGCTGTGAATATGATTTTTTGCGACTCCATACAGATGATATTATCGGGTGATTTTTAGCGTGTGTATAAGTTCGTCGACATGATTGGCGAAATCGGGCATGGACGGGAAAACCATATCGGCTCCGGCTTCGATGAGTGCCTGTGCCGGAATGGGGCCTGTGTTGACTGCTATGGTAAATATTTGTGCTGCCGTACCGGAGACTACCCCTAAGGGTGCGTTTTCGATGACAATCGCTTCGTTCGCTTTGACTCCGGCTTTGGAAAGTCCCATTAAATAGGGTTCGGGACTCGGCTTCCCAATCTTTACGTCATATGCCGTCACCTTATATTGCTGTTCGAATACACCGGGATAATCGTGGTCTAACCGATCTAAGAGAGAACCTTGTCCCGAACCTGTGACCAGTACAGGGCGTATGCCGTTACCGATGATTCGTTGCAGCATGAGGTCGGCTCCCGGCATGGGGACGATTTTTTCCAACGCGTTGAAATGTTTTTCCTTGATTTTATAAATCTCGGCACACTCGTCATCGGACACCTGTTTCCCGAAATGTTTGTCGAACAAGTATTTAATTGTACTGGCTCCTGTTCGTCCTTCGTATAGATAAAATTCATCTTTGGAACATTTGAATCCCATAGGGGTGAGTGTACGATACCAAGCTTCGACATGATTTTTCATCGAGTCGTAGAGAACTCCGTCCATATCGATAAGCGCGGCCTTAGGAGTAATGCAAGGCACGTTGTGCTGTAAAAGATAGTTTTTAATAGCGATATTTTCCAAAATGTCGTGTTTCTTGTTTTATTCTACAAAAATAGAGCTTTTGAGATAATTAGCCAAAGAAGTGATGTTGAAAGACTTTTATTTTGTTTGAGATTGGATATTGGGTTTATTTCTGGTTTGTTAAAAATTTAACAAGATGTAAAATTAAGGCATAAATGTTTGTATTCTGTGATAATCCATTATTTTTGCAATAGATACGAGAATAGGTCGAGTTTCGGCATTACTAATCAAACTTGTTTCTGCGTTGGGCTTGTACTATTTTTGTCGCAAATATGGAAATGGATTGTATTTCGATATTATCAAGATTTGTTTTTTCTGCTTTTTGAAATAAAATAAAGTTATAAGGATATGAAGAGACTATTATGTAAATGGATTCCGGTGTGTGCAATGGGTGCTGTTTTATGTGCCTGTGGGGGTGGAGTAGCCGATGGAGATTATGTCGGTGCATTTAAAGAATATGTAAAATCGGAGTTGAAGTCTGGAACGTGGGTTCTATCGGCCGATGAAAACTTATCCGCAGAGAAAGTCGATTCGATTCAAGTAGAAATTCTCCATGAAGTGACCGTTGCCGATAGTCTTCGAGCCGGTCGTCAAGAGGCTATCGATAGCTACGTTTCTACCGAACAACGTTTGAAATATGAGATGGAGGTAGCGGAACATAATTATAAACTCGATGAGAACAGCCAGTTTGCTCGTCGTGCCGATTATGAACGAAAATTGAAAGAGGCTATGCGTTCACATGGGAATGACCGTAATTATGCTTCGAAAATAGAAGGATATAAACAGGCTATGGAGCGTTTGCCCAAAGATCATGAAGCTTATGTAAAATTTGACAAGGATAGGGACTTTTCGTATATTCGAGAATATGAGACCGCCAAATCGGCTTATGATCAATTTGTCGCCACGAATGTAGACGATTATATACAATCGTATGATTTAATCGCTCGCTATGTCGGTCGTGATACGACTGAGGTTTTGGGTGTTGCTGCTCAGGTAGAGTTTATTACTCCGGACGGGAATCAATCTGCTATCGTTTTGTTTAATGAGAAACCAACCTTTGTGAAAACAATCTTAACGGATGTTCAGGCGTTGGAAGACGATGATACAGAAAGTGACGCCATAGAGTATGAAGCGGAATAATAAATAGAATGGTTTAAAAATAAAAAAGGAAAGGGCTACATTTTGTAGCCCTTTCCTTTTTTATTCGATTCAAAATATTATCGATATCGTATAACAAAACATGTAAAAGCAAAAATTTTTCAGGTATGTAGGGGGTATGTGTATTTTTTGTGTCATAATGGTAGAACGACTTTAATCTTTCTATTAAAAATTTATGTATTTATGATTAAAAAACATGTACTCCTAAGTATTTTGGGACTTTTCATTGCGTGTACTGTCGGGGCGCAGGATAATTCGATGGCCGATGAAAAGGCTATTGTGAAGTCGGGTAACATGCGCTTTACGGTGTTGACTCCCGAAATGATTCGTATAGAATATAGTGCGAAATTGCAGTTTGAGGATCGCGCGTCCTTTGTAGTCATTAATCGCCATCTTCCGGTTCCGAATTTTACCCAAGAGGAACGTGACGGATATCTTTATCTTACAACCGATAAACTGGAACTGCGTTATAAACTGGGTACATATCCGGTAAGCAATGATCGTTGTAATCCTAATTTACAAATTACACTCGATGTGAACGGGGTCGAAGAGGTGTGGTATCCTGGGAAACAAGACCCGTATAATCTGAAAGGAACGACTAGAACTTTGGATAGAGCAGAGGGCGATGTGCGTGAATGGTTGGAGAATGGGTTACTTTCTCGTGTTGGTTGGGCTGTGATCGATGAACGAGAACCTCGCAAAGACAGTAGTCTGAGTCTTATGTTCGAGAGAGATACGAATGGGGGTATGGATTGGGTCGCTCAACGTAAGGATACCGCCGCTCTTGATATGTATTTCATGGGTTATGGGCATGATTATAAAAAGGCTCTTGGCGATTTCACCAAGATAGCCGGTAAGATTCCGTTGCCTCCGCTTTATGTATTTGGATATTGGTACTCTAAGTTTCAACGTTATACCGAGCAAGATATGCGCGATATTGTAAATGAAATACGTTCGCGTGATATTCCTATGGATGTACTCGTTATAGATATGGATTGGCATCGTAATGGTAAGACCGGTTCTACCGATGGAACCGAGTGGACCGGTTGGAGTTGGAATAAAGCTCTTTTCCCCGATCCTGCCGGTTTTATCTCTTGGTTGCACGATGAACAAAATTTGAATACGACACTTAATTTGCATCCGGCCGATGGTGTTTTCCCCAAAGAGGATAATTATGATGCTTTGTATGCCGATTTGGCCGGACGTTATTCCGATATAAAGGCCGATAGTCTGACTAACGAAGACGGTACCATTCGTTGGAATATCGAAAACAAGGATTTCTACAAGGCCTTTTTCGAACATATTTTACGGCCTCATGAAAATATCGGTGTCGATTTTTGGTGGGTCGATTGGCAACAGTGGATGATTGCGCAGAATGAACCGAATTTAGGTAATACTTTTTGGTTGAATCATGTGTTTTTCAACGATAAAAAATTGCAGGCAAAAAATCGGCCGTTTATCTTTCATCGTTGGGGTGGGTTGGGTAATCATCGTTATCCTATCGGTTTTTCGGGAGACTCGGAAGCGACTTTTTCTTCGTTGGCTTTTCAGCCCTATTTTACAGCTACCGCATCTAATGTCGGTTATGGTTATTGGAGTCATGATATAGGAGGTCATAATCAGGAGGGAGCCAACGATGCCGAGTTGTATTTGCGGTGGATTCAATACGGGGTCTTCTCTCCTATATTGCGTACACATGCTACGGCTGCCGGCCATATCGAACGTCGCATTTGGAAATATGCTAATTTTGAGCAGATGCGTGATGCCATTTATTTGCGTTATGCTTTGATACCTTATATTTATACGATGGCACGTTGGTCGTACGATACGGGAGTGGGCATGTGTCGTCCTATGTATTATAATTATCCCGAAGCAGATGAGGCTTACCGTTATGAGGGACAGTATATGTTTGGAAACGATATACTCGTAGCCCCCGTCACTTCGTCGGATAAAGGAACGAATGTCAGTGAAAAAGATATTTGGCTACCTGAGGGCAAGTGGTATGAAGTGATGACGGGTGAGTTAATTGACGGTGGTTCGGTCGTTACTCGTTCGTTCACTCGTGAACAGATTCCTTATTATTATCGCGAGGGTGCTATCATTCCGCTTTATCCTCGTATGATGCACCTGAAAAAACGGCCTGAAACACTCACTTTGCAGTTTACACCCGGAGCCAGAGGCGAATTTAATTATTATGAGGATGCCGGAAACAACGCTGATTATCAAACAGCTTGTACATTTACAAGAATTACGCAAAATACCGAGGACGGAAGAACCTCTTGTACTATTTATCCTCGTACCGGATCATTCGACGATATGCCGGAAGAACGGGCTTATCGTCTTGAATTTTTGGCTCGGAACGAGGCTCCGACAAAGGTCACTTTTTCCGATGGAACGCATGCTGTCTATGAGTATGATGCCGAGGGTAAAAAGATCGTGATTTCCGTACCGAAAAGAGCATGCAGTTCAGCTATAACCGTAATCATTGAATAATAAAAAGAGAAAAATATGAAAAGATTTTGCAAGAATATAGCCGTTTTATTTCTCTTGTTTGGATTTGTTCTAACTGCGAGAGCAGATTGGCGGCTTGTTGGAGATACGGCTGAATTAAAGATTCCCGTCGTGCTTTCTCCGGTGGGAGACGATGGAAAGGAGTTTGTTTACGTGGGTGGCTTGCCGGAAGTTTTGTTTAAATTGACCGATGGTATAACGGAGTATGTCCATGAATGTGGTAGTAATAATCCTTTGGGCGATTCTATACCTTTGCGAGAGGCCGGTGAAGATGAGCGAGGGTTGTGTATCCGGTATGCGAGCGAGACCGATGTATATAGATTGACCCTTACAGTCGATGGTAATGCAAAAAGTTTGAAGGCTGAACGGCTCGAATTGCCTAAAAACTTGTATATCATAGGAGGCCCGTTTAATCGAGAGATTCAATTTTGGAAGTTTCAGGATGCCAAAGCCTTAGAAGTGGATCGGACATATCCTTATATTTTCTATTATAAGGGTGTCATGCGCTATAACGATGAGGGTGACGAGTGCGGTAGTTTCATGTTTTTGAAACGATTGAGCTGGGACGATAAATATCACCCTGCATCGAGTGGAGATTTTTCTATTTCGGGAAAGGTGGGACAACCTTTGAAAATGCGTTTGAATGGAGAGGATAATAAGTGGACTATTCCGGCTGACCGAAGTGGAGATGGATATTATGAATTGAAAGTCGATTTACTCAATCTTACACTTACCGTCGAAAAGTTTGAACCGGATTTGGTAGAGAATCCATTTCCTCTTTCGGTTTTTGCTGTTGGAGCGGCTATGCCTTGTGGTTGGGATAATGCCCATCCTATGGTGATGACCCCTCGCAGAGGGTGTATATCGTTGGGAAGGAGATGTAGAGGCCGGCGATTTCAAATTCCTTCGTAGAAGAGGAACTTGGGAACGTTGTTATGTGGCTAGGACAAAAGATGAACCTATTCGTTTTGGCGAGGAACATGATGTTATTTATGAGTATAATTCGTTTGAGGAGGGAAATGACTATAAGTTTGTGCTTCCCAAGACAAATCATTGTATTCTGACGCTCGACCTTAAACGAATGAAATTGAGGGTGGATAATGAAGAAACGGAAGGCAGTGGCGTTGAATCGATTAAAACATCTGGCGAGTTGATCTATTACAGTTCGGATAATACGCTTTTCTTGCGAAGCAAAAACAATTTACAGTTGCAGGTTCGTGTATTTGCCCTTGATGGGCATCTCGTCTCGGAAGATGTTTTTATAGGTGGTACGGACATTAGCCTCTCTCGTGGTTATTATATCGTAGTCCTTCACCGTGAAGATGGTACGCAAGTTGCCGAGTTCAAAGTTTTTGTTGATTGAATCTGGACTTAGATTGGAATTTGTTATAATAGTTAATCGACACGAGCCTGTGTTCCGCTATCGGGATTTTAAAGTAATCGGGCTGTTGAAATAAAAATAAAACGAGATTATCTATATGAGGTAATCTCGTTTTATTTTAAATGTGAACGTTTTAATTATATCGGCTAAATGTTGAATCCGATTTTCGTTTTGCTTGTTTCTTCGTTATCGACAGATGAATTTTTGACAATGGTTACCACATCGTAACAAATAAATCCCTTGCTTCAATGAGATGGAGTTATCTCCCTCAACACCTTGAACTTGGGCTACGATTCGACCTTGTAGGTCGCTGATGATAATTTCTTGGGGTACAAGAAGTCGTATAATTGTGTTGCCGGGATAGGAAATAACCTTGATCTCTTGGTTTTCTCGACGGGTATTGTCTATATTCGAGGGAACGGGAACTTCTGTCAGTTCTGTCCATTGAGATTGGTAAAGATCGTCGCCTACTACCGCATAGGCACTCATGCGAAATGCAAATTGGTCACCCCATGCTTTGGGTAGATCTGTAAAAGTGTAACTGTTCGTCCTGCGGCCGTCGACGAGGGTATAATCGTAGTTATAGCTAAACCGGTCTCCCTTTGAAAGAGTTTGAGTCATTGTGAATTCGTCGAGATAGATTTCTTTGGTATAATCGGGTTGCCTGAAATATAATTCGATATACATTTGTTCACTGCTATGCTTAAAGTCTATTGTCAAATTATTATAGCCTTCTTGTGTGAGAAATTTGGTTACTTTCTCGGGGGTATCTTGTGAGTAGAAGTTGTTAAAGTCGATTTTATCTCCTTTGGCTCCATATACTCGTACGTTGACTGTACAACCATTTGTATTGGTTGTGCTGATGACGGGGGTCTGAATATTGATACCACTGAGCATGCCTTCCGTCCAGCAGCCGAAATTAACAGACCAGTCAGGGACAGTTGTATATTCGTCGTAATTCGTTGTACCGTCGTCTTCTGCCGGAAGATCGATCGTGCCTCCCGTAAAAGCATCGAAATTTTCGTGGAGAATGGTTTTTGTTTCGTCTCTTTGGGCAATGTGGGTATAAACATTGTAAACGACATATCCGTTGGACCCGATGACTGTGTTCCAGTTGGCTGTATATTGCCCCCCTTTAATATCGGTGAATTCTTTGAGTATAGGTTTGGAAAGGGAACCTGCATATCCGAATACATCAATCATATTTGATTCCAAAGAAGTTTCAGAGCCGTTGGTGCTTTTTACTGTGTAAAAATAATCGGTATTGTCTTTGAGTCCGGTTACGGGAGCTGACGTTTCTGTGATTCGTTTGTTTTCGACAAGATAATCCCGTGTTTTTACGATACCGCCATAAGTATAACTTATTTCGTCAATAGCCGTGGGACTGTTTAGATCTGGATTTTCATCGGTATAAATCATTTTGAACTGAATACACCCCACCGGGATATTGGCGGAAAAATCGGCTATTCCTCCACTTCGATAACTGATTGTTGAGGCTTCACCAAGAGAGTGCCATTGAAAGCCGTCAAATCCGTAAACTGCGACTGTTCCGGTGGCATTGGCGTTTTTTATCCAAAACGAAAATTTCGAGGCGGGGGCCGGTAATACAGGGGTAACAATCGAATCGCCTGTGGCATCGAATGCAAGAGCTATTTTCCCCGAATAAACAGATGTGGTATCTCCGGCGACATTGGTCGTATATAATTGGCGAATAGAGCCGGCATTCACGTCGATTTTCCAATTTTCGGGGAATACGGATAGGTTAGAGTCTATGTATTTATTTTGTTTTGACCCGGAAGAACGAGGCACTAATCCCTCAAAACTTTCTGTGACTTTTACTGTTTCTGTCCCGCAATCTTCCATTTTATAGGCAAAAACATTCAAATTGTATGCCGAAGCCTGAGATACAGATTGCCAGTTTGCGGTAAAGGAATTTTCAGTAATATCGGTTGCGGGTAGAGCTTTGGGGACTTCAAGAGCGGCATGGGAGAGTGCAATTCCCCATAACGATAAAATAAGAGTAGCTAATCTTCTCATGATCTAAGGGTTATGTTTTATAGGGAGTAAAGATATTAAAAATATATAGAAAAATTTATTTGATAAGATATTTTAAAAGAACAGCCTGCCGAATTTTTCGGCAGG
>ULNM01032662.1_pt1 | contig 17821 bp, 20 predicted proteins | sample 1951921 | NCBI WGS metagenome assembly ULNM01 (sample SAMEA4835577, study PRJEB28245) | human gut metagenome | biome: gut microbiome; material: fecal sample | place: Denmark | collected 2008
TGTCTGAATCGGCAAAGTTTCCACAGTTTTTGCAAAAACGAACTTGATTTTTTGCATCTAAAATTGCGTTTGCAAAACTTTCTGCATTTTCTTTTGAGCCAGTAACGATATAATAGGCATATCTTCCCGCAGTCTTTTTTCCAACCCCAGGAAGTTTGCTGAACTCGTTTGTAAGACGGTCAAGGCTTTCAATGTTTGAAAGTTCCATCCTACATCATTCCCCCAAATCTTCCAAGTTTTTCTTGTTTTAAAGCATCTGCTTTGCTTGATGCATCATTGAACGCTGCAAGAACAAGGTCTTCAAGCATTTCAACATCGTCTGGATCAACAACAGAAGGGTCAATGCTAACTGCAACTGGGGTTTTGTTTCCTTTCAAAGTAACTTTCACAAGACCACCACTTGCTTGACCTTCAACTTCGGCTTCATCAACTTCTTGACTTGCTCTCATTGCTTCTTCTTGCATTTTTTGTGCTTGACGCATAAGGGCTTGCATGTTGTTGTTTCCTCCGCCCATAAATCCACCAAATTTTCCCATATAATTCTCCTTTAATTTTGTTTATTATAATTTTAAAATTCTTTCAAGTCAAACATTATTCGTCAACTTCAAGTTTTCCGCCAAAATATGATGAAAGTTCATTCACATTTCCCTTTGCCACTGCTTCTTTCACTTTGAAAGAATATGAAAGCCCAAGGTTGTCAAAAAACTCACGAAGAACAACTTTGTTTTTCTCTCTTGAAATCAAATCAAGAGTAAGCTTATCTTCAACATAGAACGTTGCATTGTTGTTTTCAAGGTCAACCTTTTGAACCTGTCTGATTGCAGCAAGCAAGCCCATATCTTTGTTTTCACGAAGATATGAAAGCAATTGCCCAAGCAAACTGTTTGCATTTTCGCTGTTTTGCACTGGTCTTTCAACTTTTTGCACGCTTTCTTGCACTTTTTGTTGGGTTTGAGGTGCAGTTGCTGTCACAACTGGTCGGTTTTCTGCATTTTTAGCAGGAAGAGTTGTGAAACCACCGCCAGAAACCATTTTTTCAAGTTTCTCTACTTTTTCAAGCAAACTTACGTCTGCAAGAGTTTTGATGATTGCAGTTTCCAAAACAATTCTTGGATTTATGCTATAACGAAGTTCTGCCTCAATTTCGCTGAGGTTGCTGATAAGTGAAACAATTTTTGCATATGCTTCTTCGGTTGCTTGCTCTTTCATTTTTTCAAATGTTTCAGGAGATGCAACAACCATTGTTTTTGCTTTGTCGCCAAGAGTTTGAATGATCATGAGATCTCTGAAATATGAAATCAAATCTTTGCTCAAAACAAGAGGACTTTTTCCACCCGACAAAACCTTGTCAAGTTCTATCATGCTTTGCCCCATATTTCCAGACAAAACCGCAGAAGAGATTTGCAAAAGCATATCTTTTTCGGTTGTTCCAAGAACTTCCATAACGCTTTTATAGGTCAGGTTTTCGCCCGAATATGAAATGCACCTATCCGCAATTGAAAGAGTGTCACGAACACTTCCTTCACCCGCACGAGCAATCACCTCGACAGCAGAATCTTCGGCATTGATACCCTCGTTCTTGAAAACCTTTTTCAAAAGCATTGAAAGGTCTGCAACCGAAACCAAACCAAAGTCAAAGCGCAAACATCTTGACAAAATTGTTGCTGGAAGTTTGTGAACTTCGGTTGTTGCCAAAATGAACACAGCGTGCGATGGTGGCTCTTCCAATGTTTTTAAAAGTGCGTTGAACGCACTTGGAGAAAGCATGTGCACCTCGTCGATGATATAAACTTTATATTTTCCTGCAACAGGAGGATATTTCACCTTTTCGCGCAAATCACGAATTTCATCAACACCATTGTTTGAAGCAGCATCAATCTCCAAAATGTCCATGTTGTTGCCTGCAAGCGCTTTGCATGTTTCACACTTTCCGCAAGGTGAACCATTCACAGGGTGCTCACAGTTGATTGCTTTTGCAAAAATTTTTGCAGTTGATGTTTTTCCTGTTCCACGACTTCCACAAAACAAATAGGCATGTCCAATTTTGTCATTCTTGATTTGGTTTACAAGAGTTTGGATAATGTGGGCTTGACCAATCACTTCATCAAAATTTTGTGGACGATATTTTCTGTAAAGAGCAAGATACATTTTTTTCTCCTTTATTTTTTAACTTTAAGTTTAATTCGTTGAATTGTGTTTGTAACGCTTCGGGCGCTTGTTCCAAGTTCTTTTGCAATTTGCGCACTTGTCATTCCTTCAAGATAAAGCGAAAGAACTTTTCTTTCTTTGTCGCTCAAAATGCGAATTAAAAGATCTATCCTTTCATCGGCAGTTTCGTGCGAAAGATAAATTTCTTCTGGGTCGCCAGCACCAATTTCGCCGATTTCGAACTCTTCATCTTCACTGTTTGTTCGAACAATTGGAACCGAGTTGTTGAGCGCCATATTCTTTTGCGCGTTTGCATGTTTAATTGCGTCGATAACTTTTCTTTTCACGCATGTCATTGCATATTTTGTGAAAACCTCGCTTCCATATTCTGCCCTGGATGTGTCAAAATTTTTGATTGCTTCAAGAAAGCCAATCATTCCCTCTTGATAAAGGTCTTCACTTGTTCCACCAATAAGATAGAACTTTCGGCAAATTGCACGAATCATGCTTGCATATTGGTCGACAAGGTTGTTGAAAAGTTCTTCGCCAAGTTGATTTTTTTCTTTTTCCATTCTATTTTCCTTGCATCACGGTTTCATACATGCAAATTCCGGCAGAAACACTTGCGTTCATTGAATTTACGTTTCCTGTCATTGGAATTTTTATAATTTGGTCAGAAAGTTTTCTTGTAAGGTCTGAAACCCCAAAACCTTCTGAACCAACAACAATTGCAACATTGCCAGAAAGATTGGTTTTTCGAATATCTTCGCCGTCCATGTCTGCGCTATAAACAAAAATGTTTTCCTCTTTAAGACGCTTTATTGCATCGTTAAGGTTGTTCACCTTTATAACTTTTACATAGTTGATTGCCCCAGCAGATGAACGAATTACTGTTTCGTTTACAAGAGCGCTGTGACGAGATGGAATAATCACGCCAGAAAAGCCCAAACATTCGGCACTTCTGATGATGCTTCCAAGGTTGTGTGGGTCTTCAACACCATCAAGCAAAATGAAAAGTTTTCTTTTGTCAGAGTTTTCAAGTTCTTTCAAAACATCTTCAAGTTCGAAATATTTATAGTCGGTTGTAAACGCAATGATGCCTTGATGATGACCAGTTTTGCTCATTCTGTCAAGAACTTGTTTTGGTGCAAATTCAACACGAATTTTCTTTTCTTTTGCTTTTTTAATTTGTTCGCGAATATCCGCGTCGTTGGTTTTGTCTAAAACCACGATTTTTTCAATTGTTGTTCCAGATTTAAGTGCTTCAAAAACTGGATTTTTTCCTTCTGCTAACATCTATTTCTCCAATATTGATAAATTTAAAATTTGTGAAAGGCGCTCGGTTTGACCAGTTAAATATAAAAAGCCAACAAGTGCTTCAAAAGCGGTTGCATAGTTATATTCAACAACCGAATAGTTTTTTGCGGTTTGCCCCTTTGCTGTGTTTCTTGCACGAATTGCAATGTCGTGTTCTTCTTCGGAAAGCATTGGTTCAATTTCTTTGAAAACCTTGCACTGAAACCCCGCATTGATAAACTCTTTTGTCATGCGAGTGAGTTGGTTCACTTTAAAGTCGCCACTTTTCACAAGGTGCTCACGAACAAACAAAGTGTGAACACTGTCACCAACAAAAGCAAGTGCAAGAGGTTGCATTTGCTTTACTTTTTGTTTCACAATATCAATTTCATTTTTTTCCATATTCAAATTATATCATTTTATTTGCATCTAGGCAACAATTAAATAAAAAACAAAGAAAAAGTCCAAGCAATTTGCCTGAACTTTTATTTGTATTTTTTGTCATATCAAAAATTTTTGCAAAGTTTCACTGCAACCAATTTGCATTTTCAACTTTATCCCAAATATCTTTAACATATTCATTTCCAATTTTGGCATTATGGGCAAAATCTTCAATATTATCGAACACCTCATACATATCTGTATTCATTCCCCAAAACTCAACACCTTCATTTGCATTCCCCATCAGTCCATATGTTACGCCTTTATAAGTAAATTCCATTTCGCCATAAAAATTATAACCATCAATAAAATCGTTGAAATCAGGCAGAAAAACCTTGCCCTCTTTATATAATTTTCTCGCCTTGTTTAAGGAAATTAAGTTAGGACACATTACTCTATCGGGAAAATCTTCATGTATTTTACTGTGATCCCATCCACAATTAGCACATCTTTCTCCATTACCAACAGAATCTATATAAATTATATTTCCACAAACTGGGCATTTTGTTTTTATTGTATACTCTGACATGTTTCACTCCAATTGTGTCTTTATTATATCATCTTTTAAATGAAAAATTCAAATATTATAATGTCAAAAATGGTTGGTTATATTTATGTTTGGCGAAAAATATAATTTAGCATGAAAATGCCAAAAATTATTTTTAAAATTTTGTCCAAAGGTCAACTGATTTTCTTTTGCATTGTTTGTGCAATTGTTTTTTCTTCTGCCGTTACGCTTGATGCAGTTTCGGCATCAAATCTTTCGTCACATGAAAGCCATTTATATTCGGTTGTGATTGACCCTGGGCACGGTGGTCTTGACCCAGGAAGCATTGGATATAAAACCAAAACAAAAGAAAGCGAAATCAATCTTGCGGTTTCACTTTATCTTTATAAAATGCTGTGCGACTTTGGCATCAACACTATTCTCACTCGACAAACAAGTGACGGACTTTATGGCGTTTCAACCAAAAACTATAAAAAGCGAGACATGCAAAAACGAAAAGACATTATTTCTGCAATCAACCCCGACATTGTTGTTTCGGTTCACATGAACAGTTACATTCGCCACAATCTTCGCGGGGCACAAGTGTTCTTTGACAAACACAGCCAAGAGGGTGAACAACTTGCGCTTTGCATTCAAGACCAATTTGCATCGCGCCTTCCAGCAAGTGACAAAGGCATTTCAATTGGTGACTATTATATGTTAAAGTGCACCGCGCAAGCCTCGGTTATTGCAGAATGCGGATTTCTTTCAAATGAAGAAGACGAAAAACTGCTTGTTACAAAAGCCTATCAACAAAAAATTGCCGACTGCATTTTTAAAGGCATTGTTGCATATCTAAACAAAGAATAAAATCTTCCTTTCAGCCTTTTTATTGCATAAAATATAAAGATTTTTGTGCAAAGCACTCCCCCCCCTCTCTGCATGAAAACAAACAAAAAACTAATGCAGATTTAATTTTTTTTCAAAAAATATTTGCCTCTCATAAAAAGAGTGATATAATATTTTTATGGAACTTACAACAAAAGGAAGATATGCAGTTCGAATTATGATTGAAATTGCCAAACACGACGGCAAATTTGTCTCGGTGCAAGAAATTGCTGAAAACCAAGACATTTCAGTCAAATATCTTGAAAAAATTGTAAACATGCTCACAAAAAATGCACTGCTTGAAAGCCTTCGCGGAAAAGACGGTGGTTATCGCCTTATTAAAGAGCCAAAAGATTACACGATAAGCGAAATTTTGAATGCAACTGGCGACCAAACCGAAATTGTTGCCTGCCTTCACGGAAAAGATTGCCCAAGAGCCTGCAACTGCGACACTCAAAGTGTTTGGGGAAACCTTGACCAACTTATCAACGAATATCTTGAAAATGTTACTCTTGAAGACATTTTGAAAAAGAATTTCAAAAAACCTGTTTTAAAATTTTAACAAATAAAAATATGATAAAGCCACTTTTGTGGCTTTATTTTTTTAAATGTATAAAAATCATGTTGACAAAGCAAAATTTTATTGTATAATAATATCATACCAAATCGGTAGGATATATTGTTCCCTACCAACAATACACATAAAGGAGAAAACAACATGATATATCTCGACAATGCTGGAACAACCAAAGTAAGCCAGCATGTTCTTGAAAAAATGATGCCATATTTTTCAGAAGAATATGGAAACGCATCAAGCCTTCACACTCTTGGACAAAAAGCAAAAGAAGTTCTTGAAGAAGCAAGAGCGAATGTTGCAAAATGCATCAACTGCTTGCCAAGAGAAATCTATTTCACATCTGGTGGAAGCGAAAGCGACAACCAAGCAATTTTGTCTTCTTCTATCATTGGTGCAAGAAAAAACAAAAAACACATTATCACTTCTAAATTTGAACACCACGCAGTTCTTCACACCCTTGCAAAACTTGAAAAACAGGGCTATGAAGTCACCTATCTTGATGTTTATGAAAACGGAATTGTTCACCCAGAAGATGTTGAAAAAGCAATCAGACCAGACACCTGCCTTGTTACAATTATGTTTGCCAACAACGAAATTGGAACCATTCAACCAATCAAAGAAATTGGAGAAATTTGTCATAAGCATGGCGTGATTTTCCACACCGACGCAGTTCAAGCAGTTGGACACATTCCAGTTGACGTTAAAGAAATGAACATTGACATGCTTTCAATTTCTGGCCACAAGTTCCACGGACCAAAAGGTGTTGGCGCACTTTATGCAAAAAGCACAATTTTGCTTTCAAGCCTTATTGAAGGCGGTGCACAAGAAAAAGGAAAACGCGCAGGAACTGAAAACATTGCAGGTATTGTTGGTTTGTCAACTGCACTTTGCGATGCAGTTTCTGAAATGCAAGAAGTTGCAAAAAAGGAAACACTTCTTCGTGACAAACTTATCAAAAACCTTTCAAAAATTCCACACAGTGCACTTAATGGTGATGCAGTGAAACGTGTTCCGAACAACTTTAACATGTGCTTTGAAGGAATCGAGGGCGAAAGCCTTTTGCTTTTGCTTGATGATGCAGGAATTTGTGCTTCTTCTGGAAGCGCTTGCACATCAGGCTCGCTTGACCCATCACATGTTCTTCTTGCAATTGGCCGTCCACACGAAGTTGCACACGGCTCTCTTCGCCTTACACTTTCAAAATATACAACCGAAGAAGAAATTGATTATGTAATTAAAAAAGTTCCTGAAATTGTTGAATATCTAAGAAGAATTTCACCAGTTTGGGACGAACTTGAAAAAGGAGAAAGAAAACATGTTATATAGTGAAAAAGTAATGGACCATTTCCGCAATCCAAGAAATGTTGGAGAAATTGAAGATGCCGACGGAATTGGTGAAGTTGGAAACGCAAAATGTGGCGACATTATGCGTGTTTATATCAAAGTTAAAGACGGAATTATTTCCGACGTAAAGTTCATGACTTTTGGTTGCGGAAGCGCAATTGCAACAAGTTCAATGGCAACCGAACTTATCAAAGGAAAGCCAATTGAGCAAGCCCTTGAACTTACAAACCAAGCAGTTGTTGAAGCCCTTGGCGGACTTCCTGCATATAAACTTCATTGCTCAGTTCTTGCAGAAGAAGCAGTGAAAGCAGCAGTTAAAGACTATTTCGACAAAAACCATATTGCCTATGACAAAAAGAAATATTGCGCTGGCGATTGCCCATGTCTTCACGACCACAACTAAAAAATATAAAGCCTTACTCAAATCAAAATAAAAGCAGTTCCCCACTGCTTTTTATTTTGCGCATCTAGACAACGAACATGATTTATGGTATAATATTTATATATGGAAATGGGGGCAAAACATGGCAAAAGACCAAAAGCAAAACCGAACTAAAATCTTGAAAAAACTCGACGAAATGAAAAAATATAAACTTGTAAACATGCCAGATGAAGCGGGAAAAACCTATCGTGTTTCAAAAGTTTATGGTTCAAGCGAACTTCTTGGTGAAGAAAAGAAAAAACCAAACTTTCTTCACGACTTCGTTGAAGCATCTGAAATGGATGCAAGCATTGAAAAAGGATATAAAGGAAAAGCCAAACTTTTTTCAAAATCAAACAACCTTAAACTTGGAAACGACACAACCGCCGTTTTGCTTTCAAAGCGTGAAATTTTAGATATTTCAGACGAATTTCTTGAAAAAATAGGAAATTGTGACATTGTAATTTCAACCGCCTATGACGAAAATTTCACAATTGGCGAACTCAAACAAATCTATGCCATTCGAAAAAAACTTGGCGAAAGCGGACGCAGAATTTATTTTGCCGACTATGACAGCAAATATTCAGTTGAAAGCGTTCTTCATGCAAACGCAAAACTTTCTTCTTGGGCAAGCGAAATCAACCGCGCAACTTTCAATGGAAGACCACTCACCCAACTTGAAAAGTTCATGGCGGCATATAAAACTGTTACAAACTTTGCACAATATAGTCTTGAAACCACTGGTTCTAACCCTGCCCTTTCGCGTGCAATTTCTTCAATTTTGAATTATAGCAAAAACGACCAACTCATTTGCTGTGTTGGCTATGCAAGTTTGCTTCAAGCACTTTGCGCAAGAATTGGCATTGCTTGCGAAATTCAAAGAGAACAAATTCTTGATGAAGACGAGTCAAGAAACTATGCAGGAAACCACCAAACCTGCCGTGTTTACATTAACGACGAAACCTATGGCGTTAAAGGTGTGTTCCACTCTGACCCATGCTTCGACTCTTTAACCGACCGAAGCCCATATGGAACGCTTCTTTATGCATTGAACTCTTTCGACTATTTCGAAGACATTGAACCAGACAGTAGAAAATTTAATCGTGCAGAAACAGCAATCCTTTCCCGCTTTGAACCAGACGACAGCGACTGTTTAATGGTGAATGCCGACGCGCATCTTGACGAACTTTTGAAAAAAGCAAAACTTATGCCAAATGTTCAAGAAGTTTCAAAATATATTAAAAAATATCCAATTGAATCTGCACAAAAATTCATTTCAAAAGTGCTTGCCGACCGCAAAGCCAACCCAAAGTTTACAAACCAAGCAGACTATGTTTCAAACCCAATTTTAAAGTTCCTTGCAAAGCAAGAAGAAGATGCACTTGAATATCTTCTTGAAAACCGCCTTGAACTTGGAAACATTATCCGCGATTTTGAACTTAAAATTGCAAACGGAAAAGCAATGATAAATGTATACAAGGAAAATCTCGGCGAAGAAATTCCTGTTTCAACCCTTAAAAAAGCAATGATGGTTGCGCAAGCCTCGGCTTGCAAATCTAAAAAAGAAGCAAAACAAATTTGTGCAAGCATGTTTGAAAAATCATCTATCAACGCATTGTTCACAGATATTTTTCCTTTCATTCAAGCCGAAGCCCATGACCAAGAAGCACCAGAAGTTGAATGTCCAGAACTTGTCGCACGCCTTAAAAAAGCCATAACCGAATATGAACTTCGAAATGAAGACACTTCAAACGAAACAATGCAAGTTTCTGTTCCTGTTATTCTTGATTGGATATATCAAGACATGGGCGTTTTTGAAAATCTCTCGCTTTCCTCTAATACCGACTATTTGAACTATAACCCATGGCTCAAAGAACTTTTGTCAAAAGACAACAAAACTTTTGACAGCATGCTGAACTATAAAATCCGCATGCTCCGCCTTATGAATAAAACCATTGGCGATTCTGAAGAAAGAAAAGCCACAACAAAAAGTATTGCCGACGAGCCAGAACCAGGCAACGATGAATAATTTTAATATGAAACTATATTTCGCAAATTTTAATTTAATAAAGTTAGCAAGAAAGAAAAAATAAAAAGTCACAACACCTTGTTGTGGCTTTTTATTTTATTTGCAATCACATACTTTTCTAAATTTTATAATAATTCTATTGCCGGTTTTTTACAATAAATTACAATGCATGCCAATATGATAAATAAATCATTCATGCCTAATTTTATTTTTTCATTTGCTTTTCAATCCACGCCATGATAACCGAAACAACATATTTCTGTTCGGTTTCAGAAAGAACATGATTTTGTTCAATGTGGTGCCATTTGAAAAGGCATTCTCTGCAACAAGTTGCTGTTGCATGCTGTGCAATGAAAACTGGATGCCCACGCATTGGAGTTTGCTTGCCGTCTTTAAACAAACTTTTGTCAGCAAGCCTTTTTGCAATAAAATCTTTTGCATGCGAAGCAATTGTTTCCATTCCCTTTTGCAAAACATATTCTTTGTCTTTGTTTTTAAGGCAAAACGAACTGCGAAACTTTGACTTTTCAAGAGCACTTAAAACTCTTTCAATCTTCTCTTCCATTTTTGTCACCAACATATTTCTAAATTTTTTTTCCAAACTAAATAAATCACAATAAAAAGTATAGCACAACAACCCCCCACTCTCAAACCACAAAAGAGCAGAAATTGAAAAATAGTTGCATATCTCATCTGAAATTTAATTTACTAAATACATCACACAAAAAAGCACCAGAAATTCTGGTGCTTTCTATTTTTCTATTGATTTTTATTTTAGTCATATTCAATTGTTATTCTGCTTTGTTTTCTTCGTTAGTTTTTGCTGGCTCATCTTTTGATGCAATAAATTCTTCTTTCATTTTGATAAAATCGTATCTATTTTTGATTTGACCTTCTTTTTCTGTGATGCATTTTGAATATTTTTGTCCAATCTTTTTCATTGTTCTGTATGCAACTTCAACAGCAATACAAACAACACCCAGAACGCCAATAAGAATCAAATATAAAGCATTCAAAGGGTTTGCATATGTAAAGTCCATCACTGTTTTTGCAAGCAAAATGCCAAGAGGAATTCCCAAAGCATAGCCAAAAACCATATAAAGAATTTTAAGCAAACGTTCATTTGTCAAAAACTTTGTTTTGTTTTTGAACTTATTCAATTCTTTGTCAAACTCGTCAAGTTGGTCTTTTTCCATTTCATTAACGTTTGCGGTTGAAATTTTGTTAAATTTTTCTTTCATAATTTTCCCCTTTGTTTTATTTGTTTAAAAAGTATAACACCATTTCAATAAGTTGTCAAATGGTGTGATTTGCCATCGTAAAATAAAGGTGGAAGAGTAGATAAAAAAGATTAAAAGAAAAATACAACCATATTTGGTTGTATTTTTTTATCAAATAAATAAAAAACATTGGCAGATGATATGTAAAGAGTATAGGTGGTTCGAGTCCACTCAATCTATTATAAATTGATTGTGGCAATAAGGTGAGGGAGTGGGACGTGCAAATAACTATTTGTAAAAAACGACCCCCACCTTGCGTCACAACTCGCTTTATTTATTCGTTTTCAACAAAGTTGAAAAGCTTCATCATTTAAGCGGTTGTTCCTTTCTCAATTTACCAAAAAGTTGATTTGTCAAGGTTTTTATTAGAAACTGATACGACTATGTCATCTACAAGTACTACTTTGACGGCTCTAGTTACAGTTCCACCATTTTGTATACCTTTCCACTGACTTTTTTCCCATATTAAAATTTCTTCATCACCAATATATTCTTTGGATGTTGGTTCTCCCATAATACTTATTACTTCACTTCTACTCATTCCGCTATAAATTTCTTTAGCACTGTTAACGAATTCTTTATGTCTACTACTCCATAAAACGACTATGACAACAACTAAAAGTAGAGCTATTCCTCCAACTAGAAGTGGCATTGATAAATATTCCCACATATTAACTTCCTCCTATGAGTGTATTATAGCATATAATTAATGTTGTGTCTAGTGGTGCTATATATTTCATTTAATATATATGTAAAATGTATTGTATCACAAATAATCTCGAATACTAAAAAAGGTTAAAATATATCATATAGGTTGGAGATTTTAAATGGATATTAAAGAGATTGTGAACCGTATTGGAATCATTAGAACAAGAGCAAATTTGTCAGCAAGAGCTCTAAGCTTGGCTATAGGGAAAAATGCAAGTTACATTCATTTGTTGGAAAGTAGTAAAACAACTTTTGAACCATCATTGTCAGTGTTATTAGATATAATAGAAGTGTGTGGTTCAACACCTGAAGAGTTTTTTTCATATGATATAAATCAATATAAACAAGATAAACAAGCTTTAGATTTTTTAAAAACACTTTCTCCTTATCAGAAAGAAGCAATAATGAATCTTTATAAAAAATAAATTACATATTTATTTCAAAATTAAAAGACCACGGATAAACCGTGGTCTTTTAATTTTTTCTGAATTTATAAAGTTAAAATAATTCGCCCCCCACCTTATGCAAAAACCATGTTTTTGCAACCTTCGGTGCATGGGCAATTTTTAAATGAATTTAAAAATTATACCCCTTGCACTTTCGGGATCGGTGGGAACGAGCACGCAAATTTCACCATAAAAAAATCACGGATAAACCGTGGTTTTTTTATGGTAGGATTGAGTGGACTCGAACCACCGACCCCCACCTTATCAGGGTGGTGCTCTAACCAGCTGAGCTACAATCCTATATGTGCCAGAAGTTTGCGAAATGCAAACTGTTTGGCGTTCGGGAATGGCACAGATATAAAAAAAGTGCCGGATATAAAAGTGGTGGAGGTAAGCGGATTCGAACCGCTGACCCCCTGCTTGCAAGGCAGGTGCTCTAGCCAGCTGAGCTATACCCCCACGTGGACATTTTGCCGTTTCTTTTGAAACGCTCTCATATAATAGCAAAACAGCATGCAAATGTCAACATTTTTTGGAAATTTTTTAAAATTTTGCCATATTTTTATATATTTTACTCTTCTGCAAGACTATTTTTCTTACGCAACCGTTTAATTTCTACACTTATTCAAAATATAACAATATAATTTTTATAAAACACAGCATATTTTTTTGTTTTCTCAAACAATAAAAAAAATTAAAACATCTCTTTTTCTGTCTTTTCAAGCAATAGTAGTTGCTTTTTGTTTTTTATTCCCCCACCATAGCCTGTCAGTTTGCCGGTTTTGCCAACAACTCTGTGGCATGGAACAATTATGCAAATTGGGTTTGCACCAACTGCTTGGGCAGACATTTTTTGTTTTTCCATTTGCCTTGCAAGAGAGCAAACAATGTCGCCATGGCAAGACGTTTTGCCAAATCAATGTTTTCAATAAGATGCCAAACTTGTTTTTGAAATGGCGTTCCCTTTTCAAATCTATATTTCACATAAAAATTCGACTCTTTGCCCGAAAAATAAACATCAAGCCATTCGCAAGGTTTTCTGCCAATGTTTGTGTTGTGCCAGTTGCACTGAAATATGCTACTAATTATTTCATATTTCTTTCCTTCGTGAAAATATTTTATCACAGTTTTTTATGTTTAAAAAACGAATGCAAGCGTATTTTTCATTTCCCTTTTAACAACATTGACAAAAAACTCATATTTTAAAATGGGAGCAATCGCTTCAAGGAGAAAAGATGAACAAAACACTCATGATAATTTTTGGTTGCCTTGTCATTTTTGTTGCAACCACAATTGGCTCACTTTTAATCTTTGTGATGAAAAAAGAAATCAGCAAAAAACTGAACTGCATCATCAACGGCTTTTCGGCAGGAATCATGATTGCGGCATCGGTTTGGAGTTTGATTTTACCATCAATTTCATTTTCAGAAAACCTTGGAAAACTTAATTTTATCCCAGCAAGCGTTGGCATTTTGGCTGGGTGTTTTTTGATTTTACTTATTGATATTGTCATTTTTTTCATAAACAAAAAACAACAAAAAAGCGAAGAGAGTTTAAAACTTCACAGGTTTGTTATTGCCTTCACTCTTCACAACATTCCCGAAGGCATGGCTGTTGGTTTTGCACTTGGTTCGGCACTGCACTCGGGCGGAGACATTGCAATTGCCGGTGCAATTGGACTTGCGATTGGAATTGCAATTCAAAACATTCCAGAGGGTCTTGCAGTTGCTCTTCCCGTTTATAAACACACACAAAACAAAAACAAAGCATTTTTGTTCGGCATGCTCAGTGGCGTTGTTGAACCAGTTTTTGCATTTATAAGCGTTTTGCTTGTATCACAAATCAAAGTTTTGTTGCCATGGTTTTTAGCATTTTCTGCCGGCTCAATGATTTTCGTTTCGGTTGAAGACCTGATTCCAGACGCAAAAGAAAGCCAAAACTCACACGCCGGAACATGGGGTTTTATTGTTGGCTTTTTGCTTATGATGATTCTTGATGTTGTTCTTGGATAAAAGTCTATTAAAAAATTACAAAAATTGCTAATAAAGTTGACGACCACCTCTAAAAATAGTTATACTTTAATCATTATCTATTTAGGAGGAAAAAATGAAAGAAAATAAAAAAATTCCAAAGTCAGTTTGGCTTCCACTTACAATTGTTGGCAGTCTGCTGATTGTTGGACTTATTGTGTTTGTTCTTGTTTACGCAATCGCATTAAAAGTTGATCTTAAAATTTCTGCAAATCAAGTTGAGCAAACTCAATCAATAGTTGTTAATTGGGACACATCTAAACCAGTTGACGAAGTTGTTATCACCGTTAAGCATGGAAATGACATTGTAAGAAAATCAACCCTTACACAATATGATGAAATTGTTAAAGGTCAAATGACAATTCCTGTTTATTACGGAAAGTTAACTGTAAAAGTTGACATTAAAAAGGGAATCTACAAAACAAGCAAAAAAGTTGAAGTAAAAGTATTTACAAACGAATACAATATTGCACCAATCACAGCAACAATGCCTGTAACATTGTTCACTCTTTCTCTTGAAGACATTACAAATAAAGGTCAAATTCCAACATTTGTATGGTTCAAAAGAAGCGGTGCTTGGGACTGGTCAAAACTTCCTGAAAATGTTTACCCAATGCCTGTTGCATCAACAAGCGAACTTCTTAACAGTGGCGAAAACACAATGTATAAAAAAACAAGCGCCTATGTTAAAGAACTTTATTCAATGAATAAAAACTCAAAATTCAATTTCTATTATAATGACTATTTTGCATTTGGAGCACTTCAAGCAACCATCGCAAATGGAATTAGTCCTGATAACTATCACATCACATTCCTTTCAGACGGAACTGCATCATTCAACTATTTCAACAAACATTTGAACAATGCAAACTATGAAACCGAATATGCAAATATGGTCAAAAAATATGAAACTCTTAAAAAGTAAATTGCAAAACGCAAAACTTATAAAAAGACAAGCGTTGGCTTCTCTATTTCAGCAGACAATTTGAGAGAATATGCTTTTGTAATGGCAAATGAAGAGTCAAATGTTGACTGGTGGCTTACAAGAGCATCTGGAACACTTGGAACTTTCGTTCTTGACACAGAAACTGGCAAAACTGTATATGACAACCTTGTTGCACCAACAATTGGAACAGCAATTCAAGTTAAAGATTTGAAAACTCTCTTGGTTAAAATTGATCCAAAAGTTGACAACAAAAATGCAGGTAAAACTGATGAAGAAATCAATGAAATGACAAAAGATCTTTGGTTCAAAAAAGAAGATTTGAAATCACTTTACAAATTCAGCGACACTATGTTTGATAAAGCAAAAGAAGAAAACAAAGAAGTTATGGTTATTCTTGGAACTTGGACACAAACCGAACAAGCAGAACTCTTTGATAACTATGTAAAAGCAATCCAAGCATATTATGGCGAGAATTATGTTTATTACTATAAAGGACATCCAAGAAACCCAACAGACACTGTTGCAGGAAAACGTAAACACCTTGAAGAACTTGGACTTATTGATATTGACTCAACAATTCCAGCAGAACTTATATTCTTCTTCAACCCTGATGCATTTGGCTCTGGATATCAATCTTCAACATTCCTTTCTGTTTCAGCAGAAAAAACTTGTGCAATCATTAAAACAAGAAAAGACACATTCTCTGAATCTTATAAACCAAATGTTGACATTTTCATGTCACTCAACACTTTAAACAGTGCAAAAACTGGTTTCACATCTTCACAAAATTGTGTACTACTTGAATTCAATGACACAACAAAATATAACATTGCAATTTTCGATGTAGCACAAAATAAACTTACATATTATAAATTGAATGAATCTTCTGTATATGAAGAAGTTCAAGCATAACTAGCCATAAAAAAGAGCAAAATCTTGATATTTTGCTCTTTTTTATTTGCAAAATTTCTTAATAAAAATTGTCAACTTTGTTTTTCAGATTTTGCAACATATTGAAAAATATACAAAGTTGTCATATAATAAAATTGTTCTCAATGAACTGCACAATTTTTGTGTAAGGCTTATAACTTTTGTTTATAAGCACGACCGTCACTTAGCACGGTCATTTTTTTCAAATTTTCCGTATTGACAAAATGGCGTTTTCATGATATAATGAAAATATATACAAATGAAAGAGCCGGCATCAAAATGTGGTGTTTGCTCTTTTTTTATGCACTTTTTCATTTTTTTGCAATTTTTTTGAAAAATGCATATTGACGAAATAGGCTTTTTGTGGTATAATAAAAGTATATACAAAAGATGAATTTGCAAAAGGTTTGGGTTTTCCAAGCCTTTTTTGTTTGTAATTTTGCCAACATAAATGAAAATTTTCATAATTTATAGACAATCATTTTTGTTGTAGTGTATAATATGACCAAGGAGCAAACATGATTAAACTTGAAAACATATCATATAAAGTTTCAGACAAAGAAACAGGAAAAGAAAAATATATTTTAAAAAATCTTAATCTTGAATTTCCCAAAAACAAAGTTACAGTTATCACTGGACACAACGGAAGCGGAAAAAGCACACTTATAAAACTTATCATGGGCATCATTTCTCCAACATCTGGAAAAATTTATGCAAACGGAAAAGACATCACTTCCCTTTCAATTTCTGAAAGAGCAAACGAGGGGCTTACAATTGCATTTCAACAACCAGTTCGTTTTAAAGGGCTCACTGTTCAAGACCTTTTGAATCTTGCAATCAAAAAACAAGGAAAACTTTCAGACGCATGCGAATATCTCGCAAAAGTTGGTCTTTGCGCAAAAGATTATATCGACCGCGAACTTGACGACCGCTTGTCTGGGGGCGAACTCAAAAGAATTGAACTTGCAATTGCACTTGCGAAGGGTGGCGACATTCTTTTGTTTGACGAACCTGAAGCAGGAATTGACCTTTGGAGTTTTGACGGACTTGTAAACATTTTCAAAGAATTGAAAAACAAAACAGTCATCATTGTAAGCCACCAGAAAAAGTTGCTTGACAATGCCGACTATATCCTTCTTTTGAACAATTCACACGATGCAATTTTGGGCGAGAAAAAAGAGATGCTTGAAAATTTAAACAAACCACAATGCAACAAACTTGGAGGGCTCATCAATGGATAAAATCAACCAAACCGATAGTTCCCTTTTAGAGCAAATTGCAGACATGCATGGCATTCCGCAAGGCAGTTTCAACATTAGAAAAAATGGTCAAAGCATTGCAAGAAATTCAGATTCAGACATTGAAATTATAAGCAAAACCGACAAAAGCGGAATTGACATTATTGTTAAACCCGGTGTTAAAAACAAAAGTGTTCACATTCCCGTTATCATCACTGTTGGAAACCTTTCAGACCTTGTTTACAACGATTTTTATATTGGCAAAGGCTCAGATGTTTTGATTGTTGCCGGTTGCGGAATCCACAACGACACAAGCCAAAAAAGTCAACATGACGGAATTCACACCTTTCACCTTGAAGAAGATTGCAAAGTTAAATATATTGAAAAACATCTTGGAATTGGAAACGGCGCGGGCGACAAAGTTTTGAACCCAACAACCGAAGTTTTCATGAAAAATGGAAGCGAGTTTGAAATGGAAACCATTCAACTTGGCGGAGTTTCATATTCAAACAGAAAAACCAATGCAATTCTTGAAGATAACACAAAACTTGTGATTAAAGAAAAGATTTTGACAAGTGAAAAACAAAAAGCAATAACCAACTTTAATGTGGT
>ULNM01040104.1_pt1 | contig 16928 bp, 16 predicted proteins | sample 1951921 | NCBI WGS metagenome assembly ULNM01 (sample SAMEA4835577, study PRJEB28245) | human gut metagenome | biome: gut microbiome; material: fecal sample | place: Denmark | collected 2008
TCTTTGACATCGACAGGTTTTCTAAGCAAAAATTACGCAAATTAATATAAAATAGTACTATTCAGATCAATATAACACCTTCTAACCCCTTGTATTTACTAGCATTAGAGGTCGACGGATTTTTAACTCATTTCACCATATTCTAATCCGCCTCCTTAACTTTTTATACACATGTTTCCTATCGCAGGAATAATATAATTATAATTCTGCGTATGCTGTATTTCATACATATACTAAAATTCTTCGACTATAACGTCATTTCTATCTGATAAAGTGCATATAAATCTGGCATGCGCTCCGTACCATGGATTATCATCTATAACATTATATGTTATATTATCATATGATGTTGGTATTACCTCTTTCACTTCCGACGGATCATCCGGTGATGAAACATCTATTACTCCATATTTTCCCTCATCATTCTGAACAATCGCAAAGCAGTCATGATATGCCTGTGAAATATCTTTATACCCCAAAACTTTAGTTTCTTTCACATTATCACCATCAACAATAATCATAGCCGCTTTTCCATTTATTATGCCGGTTATATGCTGTTCTGTAACAGGATCAAAATCATTAATTTTGTCAAATCCATCAACCAACGGACCTTTCCATGCCGACAAAAGTCCCCAAGCCATACTGTCTTTATATTTTACTCTTGCTATGCCATTAGTAAAGTTTTCACCTTCTTCATAAATTTGATCATTTAATTTTTCCCCCTTCTCATTAATGTAGTAATAGCCTTCTTGTTTATCATTTGATACTACAGAATATCCCTCATACATTTTAGTAGCAGTCACATACTCTGGTTGAATAACTACTTCTCCATTGGAATTTATAAAACCAATCTTCCCCGATTCCTTTGAAATAAACCTCGCAAAATCCTCTTTACTACTTATGTCATCATAATATATTACACTTGCTTCAATTGATGGCTTAACCTTCTTCTTGTTTTCATCATCATATAGATATGCATTTCCATTTTTATCGAATTTTTCTTCATAAGTTAAATAGGAGCCTTTTATTATCTCCTGATACTCTGAAGTCTTATATATATCAGCCTCCGAATTTTCTTTAGTATCATTTGCATTCTTATAATTCATTAATGCAAAAATGCCAATTATACAAACCACTGCAATTAAAACTATGCTAAATGCTTTTTTCATTATATCTTTACTCCCATCTGTTATTTCGAATCAATATAAATCATATACCTAAAGTATTATCAAAATCATCAATTTTTCCATATTCTCACTTCCAAATGCATCAAAGATTGCTTTAATAGCAGTCTCTCTTATTTGCTTATATATACAGTTTTCTTCCTCGACACATATATCATAAGACGGCTCGTCCTCCTGCTCGAAGGTTCCATATGCGTCCACTATTTGAATCATGCCACACTTTTCGTTGTCACCGATTTAAAAACTACTATATCGTTGCGTTTAATTTTGACCTTCCGATAATCCTGAAACACCTCCATTATCGGTCTCCCTCTATCAATCTGAATGTCTTATAGTTTGTATCGTCCTGTGGGCTGCAGTATATCGCAAACTCGATATTTTTAAATGCATGCATATAATCTTTAATCACATTTTTTGCAGCATATGCAACGATATTTGCTTTATTCATAAAAGCTCCACATCCAAATGCTCCAAGTATTACTGTATCGTTTCCTTCAGAAACGGCAACATCCAGTATGCGTCTTAATCTCTTCTCATGTATTTCAAGCATTTCCTTATCGCTGATTTTTGCTGCCTTTTTGCCATCGCCTGTATTATGTTTATTGCTTGGCATGGCTCTTAAATTCGGTGCTGCGCAAGTAATTACATTTACTTTATACCACTCATTCTCGGGCAATAAATCCGGGTTATTTGTATCGCTTTTAAATACCGTTACCTCCGGTGTATAAATGATATCGTCGTTATGTAATGGATTTCTTACCTGCTTATGCGGTGTATAAAATCCATCCCACATATCAGGTGAATTCAGACAAAAATAAAGATATGAACACCTACACAGACACTCCTCCTGGGCTGTTGAACCTCTTACAACACCTCCGCCCGGATTTGAAGCAGAGGCAAAATTGTGTACTGCTACCTTATTATCTCTATATGCCTTTGCAGCCTCAAACGTTCTCTTCTTTGAAACAATCACTTTTGCAGGCTCATCATATATATTTAGATTCGGTTTCTCCAAAGCATCTGTTTCCAATATTAATTTCTGTCCACTTGCAGATGCCTTTAAGTCAGTATTAAGCTTCCCATTCATTTTGCTTAATCTCTCTGTATCCTGAAATATTAATACGTTTTCTTCTCTTCCCATAATGATTCTCCATTTCTTTAAAAAATGCCTGTGTTACCAACATTTTCTCTGCCATAGCTGTCTTTCCTTCCATTATACCTTACAATTCCGTCTACTGTTAATTTTATTTTCTTCATCCTGTTTTTTCAATAAACCTGTGGTTTACTTTTTTCATGTCAGCTTTTGCTGACATGATGATACTACACCAACTTCGAGAAACTATTTTCATGAGAAGTTTACACCTTATTTCAGACAGCAAAAAAGCCCTGTCCTTACGAACAGAGCCCTATGCATTATTTTGCACTTACAAGCCTTACTATCACATCAATTCCAGCCGCCCAAAAGAGTATCGCCCCCACGATATATACCTTTGTCTTCTGCTCGAAACCGAAATGATATCCTGTGTAAATGCCTGCCACTATACAGATGACAGTGAGTAGCGCCACCATTATCATAATAGTGAAAAGTCCTGTACCGAGGAAGCCGAATGCTATTCCTGCAAGAACCGTATAAAATGCGGTGATTCCTGCTATCCTTAGCACTCTTTTCATGTCAAGCTGTGCCTGACAATGCTCCTCAATCCTTTCGTTTCTTATAGCCTTTCCTATAAGCCTGATCCCCAGTCCTATCAGTATTCCGATAGAAATTATCTCTCCTAAAAGTGCTTCATCCTTCACCGAGTATTTCCCATTAAGGAAGCTTGACAGAAAATACCCGATATACATTGCTAACAACTGGCAAACTGCAACTATGAAGCAAATGGCTGTAAGCTGTTTCTTATTTACTTTCTGGATCAGGGATCCCTGACATTCCATCGCAACGAAAATCTCAAGCGAGCTTCCCGCCACGATTAACAGATATTCTATCCAGCCCATTTTTGCCTCCCCCTAATGTACAAACATCCTTAACTGTTCAGTACCTTCACAGTTGCGGACCGCAAGCGCATGAGAATCAGCTGCGCTGATGGGCGCTTGCTCCTACATAATCTATGTTTTCTTACGAAATATGCGGTACCGCATATTTCTGTACTGAATAGTTACAAACATCCTTTAATTAATTATTTGTCGCTATCTGCCTTAGCATCTATTGAAGCTAATTTATATATGAACTTAACGCTGCCCGTCTGTCCATCAGCGATTGCTGAGTATGTCTGATATTCCTCACCTGCGTCAATTACTGCCTGGAGCTTGTCGGTGAATGGCTTTAAGTCACCGTTGTATGCGTCGAGAATCTTATTGATTCCTTCCTCATTGAACTGTACCATACCATCTGCAAGTGTGTGTGCACCCTCTGAAAGTGTCTTAGAGCCTGTTGTGAGCTGGTCAACACCTGAAACTATCTGATTTGTTCCATCTGCAAGCTGTGAGGCTCCGCTGTTGAGCTGTGCGTTGTTTGCTACAAGTGTGTTTGAACCGTCTACAAGCTGCTTGATACCGCTTGTAAGAGTTGGTACTGAGTTCATGAGTGACTGTGTTCCGGCTGAAAGCTGGCTTGCTCCGGCATTGAGTGCTGTTGCTCCGGCATTTAATGTATCGTTGTTTGCAACTAATGTATTTGAGCCATCCACAAGCTGCTTGATTCCACTTGTAAGCGCCGGTACTGAGTTCATGAGTGATTGTGTTCCGGCTGAAAGCTGGCTTGCTCCGGCATTGAGTGCTGTTGCTCCGACATTAAGTGTATCATTGTTTTTAACTAACTCGTTTGAACCATTTACAAGGCTGGTGATTCCTTTTGTCAGCTCTGGTAATTTATCTGCAAGACTTTGTGTGCCTGTCTGAAGCTCTGTAGCTCCTGTTGCAAGCTGTGTAGTTCCTTTTGCTAAATCAGAAGCTCCGCTTGACAACTCAGATGCTCCATCTGACAACTGTCCTAAACCAGCATCTAATGATGACGCACCATCTGATACCTTTGCTGAGCCATCCTTTAAAGCTTGCACTGTGGAAGCACTGTCTGTTATACTTTGGTTCACGGTAGAATATACTGATACAGCACCTTTTCCCTGAGACAGACCAACAAGTATCTGATTATAAGTTGCAGATGGATTCTGATTCTGCATATTAGTCAAAGCATCTATTATATCTCCTGCATTGTTTACTGCTGCATCCGCTGCTGCTGATACATTGTCTGCTGTAATCTTATCTGTATCAATATATCCAAGAGTTTTAAATAATGTTCCGACATTTAATTCATTCAGTGGTTCCAGAGATTTATTTATATTGGTTTTGATTGTTTCAGGCATATCTGATAAAGATTGTGTCAACTGACCAACTCCTTCATCAACCTGCTTTGCTCCTGCTGCAAGAGAATCAGCTCCTGTTTTTGCCGTATCAATACTTGTCTTTAGCTGTGCTGCACCTGCAGATACTCCTGCTGCGCCCTTGTTTGCAGCATTAATACCATCCGAAAGCGTTTTTGCCCCATCATTAAGGCTGGTCACACCTGTTGCAAGACTTCCTGTGTTGTCATTAAGCTGGTTCAAGCCTGTATTTAACTGACTTGCTCCATCCGTATATGATTTCAAGCCATCCTTAAGTGTTGCACTTCCACTTGCCAGTTGTCCTGCTCCGCTATTAAGCTTATCTGCTCCATCAACTAATGCACCGGTACTGTTTCCAAGTGTATTCAGTCCACCATTGAGTGTGCTGGCTCCATCTGTATACGCCTTAAGTCCATCCTTAAGTGTTGCACTTCCGCTTGCAAGCTGTCCTGCTCCACTATTAAGCTTATCTGCTCCTGACACAAGGGCTCCTGTGCTGTTTCCAAGTGTATTCAGTCCACCACTTAATGTACTAACACCATCAGTATATGTCTTAAGTCCACTCTTCAGTGTGCCAACTCCTGATGCGAATGTGCCGAGCTTGCTCTGCAATGTTGAAAGTCCGTCAGCAAGTGTGTCAGTACCCTCTGCCAGTGTCTTTGAACCATCCTGAAGCTGTGTTGAGGCATCCTTTAAGTCATTTATCATGTCATCGAGGTCTGATGTGTCAATTCCGTCTGTGCTTACATAATCAGATGCGTTTACCACGAAGGTCATGGCTGCAGGCATTGAGAAATTCTCCACATCTGCTGTCATTTCCATGTATTCAGGGATATTTACATCGCCATCGAGGTCTTTGTCCTTGATTCCGAGGCTGTCCTTTAAGCCCGGAAGTGCATAGCCGAGCACTACGCTTGATGAGTCGCTTACCTCAGCCTTGCCGTTTGTCACTTCGATATTCTCGAAGCCATCACCGAGTACAAGTCCTGTTATTGCTGCAAATGGTACGGAAACTGTCTGCTTCTCGCCGTTTACTGTCTCTGTGTATGATGTGGTATTTGTGTAGTCAAAACGGATTTTGACCTTTCCTGATTTTCCTGCAAGATCCTCAGGTGAGATTTCTTTTCCATCGAGGTAATATGTAACCTTCTGTGTTACAGGCGGTTCCTCTGTTGCTGTGCCCTGGTAGTAAATGTCCTTGCCACCGGCCTGCCATGTGAGCTTATCACCGCTTTGTGTGAATTTTTCCTTGCCCTTTACGTTCTCGATATCTGAAAGGTTTGAAGCATCCTCCAAGGTATCCTTTTTGTCTTTATTTTTAAGGTGATCTACTACGATTGTTTTGTTTACGTTGCCGTTTGCATCTGAAATGAGATATACGCTCTCGTCCTTGTCTGCGTCGTTATCCTTTAATGATACGCTGTCCATGAGCTTATCTGCTATGTCATCAGCATCCTTGCTGCTTCCTGTTGTGCTGTCTGCCTCGGCTGTGACTGCAGTGCTGTTCTTCTCCGCAAAAACTGCTGTTGCTCCGATTCCTGTACCTACAAGTGCTATTGTGAGGACTCCGGCTACAACACGGACAATATATTTACTTTTTAACTTTTCTTTCAATTCTGGTAATTTCATGTCTTATTCCTCCTGATTTTGTTTTTGAGGTCATATTTTTATGTTATGAGGGTCAAAAAGTATTTTATCCCTCATTTATGATTAATCAGATTACTAAGCTGTCAGGTTCTTGTTTTTAAAGCCTGCGCTTGTGGCACATATTACTTTGTCAAAAATCATAAACATTGACGGAAGTATAAATACTACTACAAACATACTGATGATTGCGCCTCGTGCAAGCAGTATACAGATAGAACTGATCATATCAATGTTTGAATAAAGTCCTACACCAAAGGTTGCGGCGAAGAAACAGAGTGCACTGACTATAACTGAGTTTGTCGAATCTGCAAGTGCCTTTGTGATTGCCGGCTTTTTGTCCATTCCGGTGTATCTGTTCTTTCTGTACTTTGTGGTCATAAGTATCGCATAGTCAACCGTTGCACCAAGCTGTATGGTTCCGATTACGATGCTCGCGATAAACGGAAGCTTCGTTCCTGTAAATCCCGGAATTCCCATGTTTACAAAGATTGCAAACTCGATGACCGCTACAAGTATGATTGGAAGCGATACTGATTTGAATACTACGAGGATGATAAGGAATATCAATACGATTGATACTGCACTTACACGCTTAAAGTCTGTATCTGTGATAGTGATAAGATCCTTTGTACAAGGTGCCTCACCGATAAGCATTGCGTCCTCGCTGTAACTCTTTACTATCTTTTTAATCTCTGTTATCTGGTTGTTTACCTCATCAGATGCTGTCTCATATTTTGATGAAACAAGCATCATCTGGTAATCACCGTTTTTGAATATCTCCTTTGCCTCATCCGGCACCATATCATCCGGTATTGTAGGTCCAAGTATTGAGTCAAGTGATACTGCAAGCTTTACTCCATCGACCTTCTTGATATCATCTATCATGCTTATGCTGTCTGCCTTTGACATATCGCTCGGTGCGATAATGATATGTGTGGCACCCATAGCATACTCCTTGTCGAGTCTTTCATTGGCCTGCTTACTGTATGCACTGTCAGGCATGGTTCCTGCAAGGTCATAGTAGACCTGATCATGAGTGTATCCGTATATTGCCGGGATGAGCACTACGATGAAAATCACTGCAAGTATCTTATAATGATTTGTTACCCAGCTTGCAATCCTGGAAACATCCGGCATGAGAATCTTGTGCTTTGTCTTCTCGATTGCCTTATCACATGCAAGAATCAGTGCAGGGAGAATTGTTACACATCCGATAACTCCGAATACAACGCCCTTTGCCATTACGATTCCCAGGTCAAGTCCAAGTGTAAAGCTCATGAAGCAGAGGGCTACGAAGCCTGCGATTGTTGTGATTGAGCTTCCTGTTACTGAGACAATTGTGTGGGAAATGGCATGTGCCATGGCTCGCTTCTTGTCTCCGTCATATCTGTCTATCTGCTCCTGATAGCTGTGCCACAGGAAAATCGAATAATCCATTGTTACGGCGAGCTGCAATACTGCTGTCAGTGCCAGTGTCAGGTATGAAATCTGTCCCTGTATAAAGTTTGTTCCCAGGTTATAGATAATAGCCATTCCTATGCTTAGGAGGAATAACATCGGAACAATTATTGAATCCATTGTAATTCCCATGACAAGCATTGAAAGCAATGCTGCTATGATGACATATATAGGAGCCTGCTGCATAACAAGTGTCTTTGTATCTGCGTTGACCGCTGCCATTCCTGCTACGAAGCAGTGGTTTTTCACCATCTTATCCATCTTGTTGACGGCTTCCATTGTCTCATCCGAACCCATTGTGTCACTGTAGGTGACGAGCATGAGCTGGCTGTTTGCATCCTTGTTGTTAAATGCGTCGTACACCTCATCCGGAATTGCCTCTCTTGGCAATGTGGAATCAGCGATTGTTCCGTACCAGATGACATCATTTACACCCTTAAGGTCCTCTATGTCATCAGCCAGAGTCTCTATGTCCTGATCCTTCATATCCTCCAAGATCACAAAAGACAACGCTCCGGTTCCAAACTCATCTACCATGATATCCTGACCCTTCATAGTCTCTATCTGGCTTGGCAGATAAGAAAGGATATCAAAGTTGATTCTCGTGTTGATAAAGCTGATTCCCGACGGTATAAGCAGTGCAAATGCAACTATCAGTATCAGCACACGATGTTTTACGACTCCTTTTCCAAATTTAATCATTAGATTCACCACTCTTTCTTTTTTTCGTATTGAAGTATAAAAAAAAAGACCGAATAAATAAATATTCAATCTCTTCGATTTGTCATGTGAGATATACAAATCCATCAATTTGTATATCCGATATGACACATATATGATATTGTATTTGATTTCTGACACTTTTTCACAGCATTTTCATATTTATATGAACACATGCCTCTTTATGATTCTGCTTTATGAGTTTGCTTAAGCCGTCATTTTCCATGACAATTGTCCTCTACAGCTCACTTAGTATATCATCCATAGAGCGTGTAATCAGATACATGTATGCCTCAGCCATCTCCTTCGGCTCAATATCATCCATGCCCTGGGCTATCCAGCCCTCCGTGATAAAGCACAACGACTGCGCATAATATGTAGAAATCACCTCCGGTGTGAGCCAGCGGTATTTGGATTTCTTTCCTGTACTCTTTTCGTTTATGATATTCATAAACATCTCGCAGACGCATTTCATGGCAATCTGATTAAACGTCACAGCCCCCTCCAGCTTTAGTGCTTTCTTGTAAAAAACACTGTTTGCCGAGATATTATTGAGCATCAGCACAATCGCTTCAAAAATCATTCCGGCATTGAGCAGTGGCTTGATGGGCTCAAGCAGCTCGTTTTTGATAATCCACTCTATCAGCTCGTACTTGTCCTGAAAATGATTGTAAAACGTGGGGCGGATAACTCCGGCCTTGTCCGTTATCTCTTTAATTGTAATCTTATCGATTGGCTTTTTCGCTGAAAGCTCTATAAGGCTCTCAGCGAGCACCAGATCTATTGCATTCTTACCTTGCTGTGTCATTACTCATCAAACTCCATCGTGACAAAGTAGCCCTTCTCCGTCTCCCTCACATCCACGACATCGCCCTCGCGGCTTTTGAGCCTCTCGCTGACCACGTAGTTTCCCGACATGGCAATTGCATGCTCTATCGTATAATAATATGAAGTCGGAAGCTTGCTCTCTGTTACCTTCAGATGGTCACCGACCTTGGTAAGTCCGGGTCTCTCCATCTTAAACTCCATCCGACGCATTCTGTCGCCTTTCTGTTACTGCTTAATTGTCCTCTTTTCTGTCCTCGACAAACGTTGCCTCATACTCCTTTTGCTTGTTGTAAGAGCTCTCAGCCTTTGTGGCACGGCTTGTAATCCAGATATTGGACACTCCGTTGAAAATCAATATGATTCCGACAACAACAGTAGCTGTCTTCATTACATCAAATGCATTTGTCACGCAGATTATTCCAAAAATCAGACTGATTATTGAAAAAATCAGTCCGACACTCCATCCACCGTAACCGTATTTTCTAGCATCCACTGCCTCAATAATGCTCCTGATGCTGTGAAAAATGAGCACCAGACCGATGACTATTGGTATCAGGCTCACAACAACCTTTGGCTGCACCAGAAACCATATGCCCACTGCTAAAACCATAAGTCCAAGCAGTGCCGAAAGCCCGTTTGTGACTATGCTCAAAAAATAGCTGCACATGTAGACCACTCCGATTATGATAAGCACTATCGCAAGCACATTGGCCACAATCGTGAGCACCGAAGCTCTCCATATGATAAACACCAGTCCCAGCGCTATGCAAAGCACTGATGACAATAGAAAATCAGCCTTGATTCTGCCTAAAAACTCCTTCATACGCGACCTCCCTTATATATCATGCCCTACATTACTTTTCTAATTCTGTTCCTCTGCACTTTTCTTAACCAGGTCTAGAACAGTCTGAAGCTCTGCTCCCTCAACCGGTGCAGCTCCATATCCAAGACGCTTGTGATCCTCTGTAATCTCAACCAGCTCAGTAGTTTTATCGGCCTTCACATCAATTACAAAATATCTGCCCTGTGACGCAGCATCATCCCACACAAGATAAGCACGGATTGCGCAGTTTGGAGCCATATCTCTTGTCGGGAAATCAACTCTGGTGACATTGAGCGTATCAGAAATCTGCATAGACATAACAGAGAAATCCTCCTCCATATATGGATACATACGCTTCTGCTGATATGCCTCCTCGTACAGCTCATCTATTAGCTTTTCCTTCTCATCGGCTAGTCGGTCCATGAACTCTTTTCCACCCTCAAACATCTTTGCTGGCAGGAAAATATGCTCATACTGCATACGCTCAAAGATGACATACTGCTCTGCTGTCATCTGTACAGTCTTGCCCTTTGTCGGTGATGTAGGATGTCCCTCTCTTCTGGCCTTTTCCACTGCCTCAATCTTTTCTACAAGAGGCTTTTTGAAAATCAGATTGTGAGTGAACGGGTTGAATGCGATACCATTAATCTTTGACTCTTTATTTGCCACCATGTTGTTGACTGCAAGAAACGGCATATTTACAATACATGGTGACGGATGATCCTTAGAAAGCTGTGCCTTTGAGGTATAAAGCGGCATGAAAGCCTCTCCCTCACCGTTTTTAATAAATAGCGGAATCGGCTTGTTGTTCTCTCCGACATTTGCAGGTACCAGGAATCGGCTCTTAGTGCATTTTTCAATGAGCTTATTGAGCGTCTCCGCCTTTTTGTCGCTTGAATACTGTGTCATCAGCGCCTCAACCTCCGGGTTTTGCACCTCAAGAGTGAAGGCCGGATCATTCTTCAATTTATTTTTGATTTTATTTTTATCCATTTATACTGCTTCTCCTTATATTAAATGCCCGGATTTACATCCAGGCATTATTTTAACACATTTCTTTTATCAACTCAACAATCTTAGTGTCTCTTGCTATCCATTCTTTATCAAGAAAGGCGCTGTTGGCCTTTATTATCTCATCCGGCGTAGCCCATGACAGATGATAATCAAGCCTTATCTCGCTGTCTGTCATCTGTGCTGCCACATGCTCGTCCTTCACATCACAGAAATACACGTAGGTGTGACAGTAATATATCTTGTCAGCCTCAAATATATCGCGTCTCTTTTCTATGACCTTGCCGCACTCCCTGATGCTTTCCGGCACGACAAGTAGCCCTGCCTCCTCGCGCACCTCCCGTGCCAGCGCAACCTCGTTGGTCTCGCCTGCATCGATGCCGCCGCCCAGTATCTTGTAGTAGCCTTCACCGGCCTGCTGCATGGCAAGCTTTCCGTCTCTGATAATAACCGCGCGCACCGCGAAGCGCTCAAATACCTCCATATCATCGGAATAGTTGTGTTTGTCAAATGTATATAGCGTCCTCATATTTATCCTCCGTATATGGGCTGTAATCATTCATTAGTATACATGGAAAGTAGTTTTTATTCTACACCATTTGATAGCGAATTGGAATACTATTATCGTCCATTTACCTGCAAAGTAACACCACTGTCTCAATGTGCTCTGTATATGGGAAGCAGTCATATGGTGTTGCACGCTTCACTGTATATCCATGCTTTGTGAGATACTTTAAATCCCTCGCCAGTGTTTCCGGACCACATGACACATACACCACTCTCTCCGGCGACAGCTTGACAACCGATGATAAAAATGCCTCGTCGCTGCCGGTTCTTGGAGGATCCATTATGACAACATCCGCTTTCTCACCCTTTTGTGCCATCTCGACCATGAATTTTCCGGCATCGTCATTGTAGAAGCGGATATTTCTGATGTCGTTTCGCTTTGCATTGATGACTGCATCACGGATTGCATCACGGTTTAGCTCGACACCGATGACTTCACCTGCATTTTTCGCTGCTATGATGCCTATGGTTCCGGTGCCGCAGTATGCATCGATTACGCGCTCTTTGCCGGTGAGGTGTGCCTCATTAATGGCTTTTTCGTATAAAAGCTCCGTCTGCACCGGATTCACCTGATAAAACGAGCCTGGTGAGATGCGGAAGGTGCAGCCACACAGCTTATCCTCTATGAAGCCCTTGCCATAAAGCGTAATATTTCTGTCTCCGAGCACCATGCTTGTCTTTTTATCATTCACGTTGAGCACCACTGTCGTGATATTGGGATGCTTTTTCCTGAGTGCTTTTACGAAATTGTTCTTCGACGGAAGTATCGGCGATGCCAGTACAAGCACTACCATTATCTGCCCTGTTGCATAACCCTTTCTTACAAGCACATGTCTGAGAAGGCCATAGCCGGTGTCCTCATCATAGGTCTTTATCCTGAATGAGCGGAGCATATCCTTTATGTCCCTTATTATCTCATCTGACTCCTGCTCCTCTATCATGCAGCTTTCAATATCCACCACATCATGTGTGTTTTTCCTGTAGGCTCCCGCCACGATATGACCGCGCCTCGTACAGTCAAAGGCTGCATGTACCTTGTGACGATAATAGAGCGGATTTTTCATGCCGACAATCGGCTCCACAAAGCAAAAAGGCTTTAGCAGCTTTTTCATGTATGCCTGCTTGGTTTTTAACTGTTCCTTATATTCTATGCCCTGATAGTCGCAGCCGCCACATTTCTTCGCATACGGACATACGTTATCGCTTTTTGCCCGGCTGCTTTTCTCCTTTAGTCTCGGCTGTCCGTTGGCTTTTTTGTATTTTTTCTCATTACGCGTGGTTTTTTCCCTGTAATTGCCTTGATTTTCCGCCATATCTGTGCTCCTTAAAATCAGCTATGCTTACTACTTTGTGTATGTATTATATAGATACACATGATTATCTATACAGTGCCATCCGCTTGAAGCGCCTGCTGTCACACATATATATGTCTTTCCGCTTGCTGCCTTCTCATAGCTGACCGCACAGTTGCCGGACTGATTTACAAAGCCTGTCTTTGCACCGATTACCTCGCCGCTTGTCATCCTGTCCTCTATTCGGCGCAGGAACAGATTCGATATGTTCAGTTTCTCAGGATGCTGCGGTGTTGCAGCCGTGCTATATGTATGATTTGAAAGTACTGTTTTACAAATGTCGTCCTGCATCGCTGCCTGCATGATGACCGCCATATCATAGGCTGTGCTGTAATTGTTCTCATCATATATGCCGACAGGGTTTGCAAAATGTGTGGTCTGGCCTATACCAAGCTCTGCTGCCTTCTGGTTCATCATATCGACAAATGCTTCCATGGAGCCTGCTGTATAAACTGCAAGCTGATATGCCGATTCTCCACCTGATGGCAGGATGGTTCCGTTAAACACATCGCGAAGAGGCACCTGCTCACCGTCTAAAAAGCCTGTTGTACTGCAATCATGCATATATGAATAATCTGTGGCTTCTCTTGTAATTGTAACAACCTCGTTGAGCTTATTTTCTATCACAGCCTGCCTGTCTATTTCGGTGTTTTCATTCTCCGCTGCAGCAATTGCATTTTTCTCAGCCTGCTCTGCTGCTACAAGCACTGTCATAACCTTTGTCATGGAAGCCGGATACATTTTCTCATGAGCATTTTTTCCCGCAACAACTGTGCCGTCCTGCTCATCAATCACTACGGCATAAGAGCTCTCAAGCTCATCTCCGATCGCTGCTGTAGCATCAGACTCCTTTGGCACAAAAAGCTCCTTTGCTTCCTCTGTCTCACTTACCTGCTCTGTCTCACTTACCTGCTTTGTCACACCGGTCACATTTTCTGTGGCTGTCCCTGTGTTTTTTGCCTTATTACTGTCTTTTTTTGTCTTATTAAAGCACGATATAACTATTATAATCGCTATAACGACTATCACAGCCACTATTCCTACAAGCTTAATCTGTGAAGCTCTTGTATTTTGTCTGCGGCGTCTGTAATTTTTTCTACTATTATTTCTCATATCCAATCCCTGTCTCGTTGTAACTATTCATCCCACGCACATTCGCAAAACCGCACTATACTTGTGCTTTTTGTTCTCAGTGATTCTGAATAATCACATTTCATTTATACTGTAACCTGTTAAGTATACTCCCTATCCGGAAGCTGTGCAATAATTATCGCAATAAACATGAGCACACATCCAAAAATTTCTCTGCCACCCAGCATCTGGCCAAGCAGAATCCATCCTGCAATCACAGAAACCACCGACTCAAGACTCATCGCCACCGATGCCACCGCCGGATTTAAGCCCTTTTGTCCGACAATCTGCAGCGTATAGCCCACTCCGCTTGAGAAAATACCGGCATAGAGAATCGGAATCCATGCATCCCAGGTGCAAAGCGACTGTGCCCACTGCGCTATACCGCCTGTAGACGGTCCCATATCTGTAAAAATCATCACTATACATGAGCCAAGTCCGGTGACAAAAAACTCAATACATGAGAGTCTGACCGCATCTACCTGTGATACGAAATGGTCAATCACAAGTATCTGTATCGCAAAGCACAATGCCCCTGCCAACAGGAGCAAATCCGAGCCGCTAAGTGAAAATGTCCCATTCATGCACAGAAAATACATGCCTATCAGTGCAATAAATACACCTATCCATATTTTGACTCCGCATTTTCTCTTAAGGAAAATCCCTAGTATAGGCACCATAAGTATATATGTAGCTGTAAGAAATCCTGCCTTGCCGGATTCTGCGCCCATGCTGATTCCAAGCTGCTGCAGGTTGCTCGCAAAGAAAAGTGCTATTCCACAGCAGCTTCCGGCTATCCAAAGCTCTTTCTTTTGCTTTTTGCTTTCAGGTCTGTTTACCGTCAGCTCTTTCTCATCCAGTATTTTTATTACCGGCAGAAGGCAGAGCGCACCAATAAGGAAGCGGATACCGTTGAATGAAAATGCTCCAACTGCATCCCCTCCCTTTGACTGCGCTACAAAGGCTATTCCCCAGACTATATCTGCCAAAAACAAAATAAAGGCATGTCTTGTCTTTGAGGCTGTATTCATTATAATGGTTCCTCCGTGTTATTAAATCTATTTAAGGTTACCGTTTGCCATTGTCTCCGGTAACCTTAGTAATCCGTCTTATTTGACAAAATCAGAGATATTATATCACCGTCTACCTTAAATTGCATACTTAAATATGCTGTTACATTTCGTTTGTATATAAAATTATACAAAAAACAGGCGGCAAACACCCTCTTTGGGTATTCGCCGCCTGTCTTTATATCTTATTGCGTAACACTATTATTTACGCTATTCTGCCAGCTTAAAATGCTTTATCTCTCCGTTTCCTGCCACATAGAAATCATTATCCTTGTAAATGCCTCTGTAGCCTTCTGTATTTTTATAGGTCAGTGCCTGCTGCTCCAAAAGACTAAAGCCGTTTTCACTATCATACGAAAACAGATAGTAGTCATTCGCAGTAAATCCTATCAGATTTTTCTCCGGGTCAGCAAGAATAGCCTTGTAGTTGTATACAAACTCATTACTCCAGCTCTCAGAACTGTCGATAAGCTTCTGGTTCACCTCAACCGGCTTTGTCGGATCACTCACATCAAACATAGTAAGCTTTATCTTACTCTGCTGCGAATCACCATAGCCTATTCCAAGTACGTGCGTATCATCCCACATATGCAGATATTCAGAAAATCCACTCACCTCAAGCTCTCCCAAAAGCTTTGGTGCTGTCGGATTAGATATGTCTGCAACAAAAAGAGGATCCGTCTGCCTGTATGTGATGAAATATACGTATTTTCCAACAAAGCGGGCTGCGTATATACTCTCCCCGCGTGCAATCTCGTTTATCACACCGACCTCATTCATATCCTTATCCAGCACATGAAGCGAATTGACAGGCTGACTGCTGGTATTTGAGGTTGGAAGCACATACAGATACCCTCCCTGCTCATTTATTGCAAATTTATCGTTAAGATAACCATTCACTGAAGTCGTCTCCCCGGTCTTCATCACTCCATCCTCAAACGAAATTTTGCTGATTTTGGTAAGCTCACGGCTTGCACTCCAATCAGAATGATAAAGATACATAGCATTGCTAGAAACGTACACCTCGCCGCTATTATTCATAATGCATTTTGCATCTATCGTCTTATCAGGTTTATCCACATCAAAGCTCGAAATAACTGTGCCTGAGTATGTATCCTCTCCTATATAGAAGCAGTCATAGCTTATCACTTTGCCATTTACCTGAGGCACCCATTTCTCCAGATTATCCTCCTGCAACGCCACATTTTTATTCATATCGGAGGTCTTTATATATGTGTCTGAAAAAACATATACCGTATTGCCAATTTTGCGCGATGTATTGTAAAATCCATCCTGACGCGCTTTACCTATAAGCACCGGTTTCGTTGGGTCAGATATATCATAGCTATAGCATATAGTCTCATCCTTATCGCCTGCGTGGTTTGATATGATAAGCATTTTTCCGTCACTGATATAAAGCTCCTCTACAGTATCTGACGGTACCTCAAAATCAGGACGAAACAGCGTCTCTTCCCCAGGCTTTCCCTTTGAAATATCCGTAATGGATATCTGACCATCCTCGACCATGTAAATGTATTTTCCGTCCGTCTTTACCACATCACTCTCATCAACGCCCTCTGTCATCACGTTGGTTGTTGAATACTCTGTTTTGGCTGCCGCCTCCTGTTTATTTGTAGACGATGCATCAGACGTAATGCCTGTTGCATCCGCACTCTCCAACAGCTCTCCAGATGCGGTATTCCTTATGGAAGCCTCTGCTTTTTTTACCACATCATACAATTTCCCGTAATCAGAGGCCG
>ULNM01016066.1_pt1 | contig 16755 bp, 10 predicted proteins | sample 1951921 | NCBI WGS metagenome assembly ULNM01 (sample SAMEA4835577, study PRJEB28245) | human gut metagenome | biome: gut microbiome; material: fecal sample | place: Denmark | collected 2008
CGACGGAACGGTTATCTCCTGCGCCGAGGTTTTGGCAAATGCATTATCCGTTATTCCGACAACGGGCATGCCGTCTATTTCAGAGGGAATCTTGACCTTTTTACTTGAACCGCTATAGCCGCAGATATAGGCATTGGCTTTTACCACGATATATTTGAAATCGCCGTAGAACTTTATTTCGGCGGTGTTCGCTTCTTTTTCGACCTCTGCGTTTATCTGTGCGAAGGTCTCACTCTCGGTCACGCTCTGCGGCGCGTCGGTGACGACATTGTTGCCGCCCGCGGGCTTGGCTGTTGTGGTCTTGTTCGAGTTGCCGGAGGATGAACCAGAGCCGCCGGATTTAGAAATTGAGGACGACAGATTTGAAATTTTCAAAGCGGGACGAATTCCGTAATCCGTGAAGTAAACCATCCAGCCGCTGTAGTTGAGACCACCACCACTGTAGACATGACAAGCACAGTCGGAATTATCGCCGGCAGACCGCAAACGATAATTCGAACATCCGCTTGATGAATCAACGTCCAATCCCTGACACTTTGCATAATCGGTACCTTTCGCCTGACGCGCAGGGTCTGAAGCTGTATCTATTGAAAAGCCGTATGCGGTATTTTGCATCTCGTTAACAGAGAGCAGGAAAACCTTGTCGTAGGTGGTCTCGCTGTTGTATTTACTGCGAGAGGCAGAATATGCTCTATTATCTAATTCGGAGGTCAAAATGCCCGCCTTCTGTGAAGAGGAAAAGGCGGTGTTATAAAAATCATCGTTGAGCCAAGCTCTGATGCTGCTTGTGGCATAATCGTTGGCGTAGTGGGTGTGCTCCGCGTCATTCCACCATGCTCCCATGCTATAATACGGTTCTTTACCATACTTGTACGCCGTGTTGCTGTACGCCTGAGAGTCGATTATACTCTCACAAAGAACAAGACCCGTCGAGGGGTCGAGGACGCGCCATTTAAGAGGTTCATATTTGAAGTAGTATATGTTGTTTGGAGTATAACCGTTATTGTCTTGATTTGAATTGCCGGTAGAGGACGACTCATATGTCCTATACGGTCTGTACTGAGAAAAAGTGACTGCGCGGTATTTTGTACCGTTATATGTAAAATCGGCATATTTCATCCAGTCGCCCTGAACCATGGTGCCCCAATCCCCAGTGCCGCTGTAATAGCCATAGCTGACCCATTTTTTTGAGACTTTATTGAGGGCGGAAACGAGGGAAGAATTCGTGACCCTGCTCTGCGGATAAGAGCCGAATTCGACGATATCGCCGACCTTGTATGTTTTTCCCGCCGCTTCGGCTTGAGGCGCGAAAAAGCCCATGCCATCAACACCGACGAGCCCGCCTATCGGCGCGGCGCAGAGCACAACAACTGCGATGAGCACGGCCGCTATCTTTCTCAGTTTCATTATTTACCCTCCGTTTTCAGCGCTTCGCGCAATTTCTCAGGCAAATAATATCCGATTGAATTTCCTGTGTCAACAGGGTTCGGCACGAACCGCACTTTAAGCGGTACGAACGACATTTTTTGACTTTATAATAAATAAAAACCGTCCTTTCGTTCAGGTAGAACCGAACTACGGAACGGTCTTATAAAAGTTTGGAAGCGGATTTTTACTTACACTTCTTCACGACAATCAGCGCGATAACTGCGGCGGAGCCTATGACGGCAATGACCGCGCAGGCGGCAACAACTTTGAACTTTGTGCTGTCGTCAATTCCGCTCGATGACTTCGTGCTGTGTTTTTTCAGGTTCATGCCCGCGCTCAGAGCATATGCCTCGGCGGGCGAACCGTTCGTGGCAACTATCGTTCTCGTCTCGCCGTCCTCCTCGCCGAAGGCGTTCTTGCCGAACTCGCTGACGCTCGACGGAACGGTTATCTCCTGCGCCGAGGTTTTTGCAAAGGCGTTATCCGTGATTCCCACAACGGGCATACCGTCTATTTCCGAGGGTATCTCGACCTTTTCATCAGAGCCGACATAGCCGCAGATATAGATATTGACATTTATCACGATATATTTGAAATCGCCGTAGAATTTTATTTCGGCAGAGCTTGCTTCTTTTTCGACCTCTGCGTTTATCTGTGCAAAGGTCTCGCTCTCGGTCGCACTCGAAGGCGCGGCGGTGACAACATTGTTGCCGCCTGCGGGCTTGGCAGTCGTATTCTTGTTCGAGTTGCCGGAGGACGAGCCGGAGCCGCCGGACGAGCTGCCGGACGAGCTTTTGACTTTATCAATGCGGACGGTATAATCAGCTGAACAAAGGCTACCATACAACCGCAAATAGTATGTTCCCACCGAAAGAGAAAAGGTCTGACTTGTCTGTCCATAGTCATTATAGCAGAACATTATGTCCACTCTTTTTTCTTCCGTCCCGTCATAAGTTTTTATTTCTGCGTCAATGCCATATGATCTGTCACTATAGTCGTGTGTCATCGACAATTTATACATTCCGTCAGACGGTATTTCAAACTTAAAATAGTCGCGTTCATAATAGCCAATCGTTCCGTACATTGTCTTTCCTATTTTTAAAGCGTTGGCTGTAACAACATTATCATTTCTTTCACGTTCCCAATCATTCGCCGGTGTAAAGTTTACAGTTAAATCAAATTGCAGATCACCGTTTCCGTACCGCGAAGAAATCAAAAGATAATATGTTCCGACATCAAGTCCGATTTTATCGCTTCTACTAATTATTGACTCGCTCTCGCTAACAGAGAAACAAATATATCCTTTGTCATCCTGAGGCTCATCATAAAGTTTACATGTAAAGCTGGCGCTGTCATACTCATGTTCGATAACCGATTCTATATAGCCGGGTTCATTTATTGTAAATTTGTAGTACACATATTTGCCACTCCCCATACAGGCGGTTGTTGTATTAAGACTTATCGTTTTTGCGGTTTCAAAAGAAAAATTATCCTGCGCAAACACAACATTCGGCACGGCGGCGCAGAGCAACACGATTGCGAGAAGCACAGCCGCAAATTTTCTCATTTTCATTATTTACCCTCCGCTTTTTGCGTATTTCACGCAATTTCTCAGGCAAATAATATCCGATTGAACTTCCTGTGTCAACAGGGTGCGGCACGAACCGCACTTTAAGCGGTACGAACGGCAAAAACATAAAAACGCGCCGCCTTAATAATAAAGCAGCGCGCTTTGAAATTTAATCTTTGAATCCCGTTATTTCCTCGCGGGTCTTGAAGATTCCGCCGTTGTTTTCGAGGATATCCATATGCTCGATGGCGTAGCCCGTGCCGAGCGCGACGCACTCGAGCGGATCGTCGGGAATAATGACATGGACGCCGGTTCTCTTCTCGATAAGCTTATCCATACCGTCGAGTAGCGCGCCGCCGCCGGTTAAAAGTATACCCGTCTCGGAGATGTCGCCCGCAAGCTCGGGCGGCGTCACCTCGAGCACGCTGCGCACGCCCTCGGCTATCGCTTCGAGGTGCTCACGCATGGCGAGATAGACTTCCGTGGTGTTGACTTCATCGGTTATCGGCATTCCGGTTATATAGTGCTTGCCCTTTATGCCGATTGCAAGCTCGGTGTCGCGCAGATAAGCGCAGCCGATGCGCTTTTTTATGCTCTCGGCGGTCTTTTCGCCGATGACTATATTGCGCTCGCGGCGCAGGTAGCGGATTATATCTTCATCGAGGATATTGCCGGCGATTTTAACTGATTTTGAAATCGAGATGCTGCCCATGGTGACGACCGCAATATCCGCAGTTCCGCCGCCGATATCGACGACCATCGTGCCCATCGGGCGTCTGATATCAAGCCCCGCGCCGAGTGCCGCGGCGAGCGGCTCTTCTATAAGGCACGCCCTGCCCGCTCCTGCGGCGGTGACGAGATCGAGGATAGTTCTCTTCTCAAGGTTCGTGACGGTCGAGGGCATGCAGACGACTATATTGGGCTTGAACACCATGTTTTTGCAGACTTTATAGAGCAGGACGCGGACTATCGCCTTTGTGGCGGTGAAATCCGAGATGACTCCGCTTCGCATGGGCTTGACGACGGTTATGGAATCGGGGTTGCGCCCAATCATATCCGCCGCTTTCTGACCGACCGCCAGGAGTCTGCCCGTATCAGTATCGAATGCGACGGCGCTCGGCTCGGAGACGACTATTCCCTTGCCCTCAACGAAGATGAGTATGGAAGTTGTGCCGAGGTCTATTCCGATGTTTGTTCCGAGCATTTTCCGTCCTCCTTTTTGGTTATCGCCGCGCTGACGCAATATACTTTATCTGCGCCGCGCAGAAGCAGGAGCTTTGCGCACTCGTTGAGTGTCGCTCCCGTTGTTGATATATCGTCGCAGAGCAGAACTGCGGCGTTTTCTGTAATTTTGTTTTCGGCGCAATCGAACGCGCCGATGACTCCGCCGAAGCGCTCGATGCCGCCCAATGTTTTCTGCTCTTTTCCCTGAAACGGTCGGGAGAGCAGTTTTTCTTCAAACGGCACGCCGAGCTCTTTTGCAATCTCTTTTGCGAGCAGTGCGCTCTGGTTATATCCGCGCTTTTTGAGCGAAGATTCCGACAGGGGCACACAGCAGACAAAATCAAACTTCACGCCCGCGAAATTATTTTTCACGCTGTCCGACATAAACCGGGCGAGTCCCACGGCGTTCTGAACACAGCCGTCAAATTTCAGGGCATGAACCGAACGCTTTGCGGCACCGGAATAATAAAACGGCGCGGTCTGCGATTCGAAAAAGCGTCGGTGAGACGAGCATGAGCAATACTTTTTCTCCCTGCCGCAGTGCGGGCACAGCTCGCCTTTTACATATTCGAGATCGGCTTCGCAACTGCCGCACACGGGCATATCCGGCGCAACCACTTTTCCGCAAAGAGCGCATCGGCGCGGAAACAGGGCGTATGAGATATATTCGAGCACCGATACTTTCATTCTTCATTCACCAGGAGAAAATGCTTGAGCGCGGAATAGCGTCTGGCCTTTTTGTCGTTCGCCGCCATGGCATAGACCTGACTCCGACTGCCGACCAAGACAAGTATTTTTTTTGCGCGGGTGACTCCGGTATAGAGCAGGTTTCTGTAAGCAAGGCGCGGCGGCACGCCGATTATCGGCATTATGACCGCGGGAAACTCGTTGCCCTGGCTCTTATGAACGGTCACGGCGTAGGCAAGCTCGAGCTCCTGCAAAGCTTCAAATGGGATAACCGCCTTACGCTCGTCAAACATTATCTCTGCCATGCGCGAGCGAAGGTCGACATTTCTGAGAATGCCGATATCGCCGTTGAAAATCCCCGTTCCGTCGCCGTCGGGGCCTGTCCACTCGATATCATAGTTGTTGCGCGTCTGCATGACCTTGTCGCCCGTGCGGAACACTGTCGCGCCGACTGTAGTTTCGGGCTTCGAGGCATCCGGCGGATTAAGAGAAGCCTGCATGACGCGGTTGATATTGTTCGTTCCGCACTCACCCATTCTCGACGGGCAGATGACCTGGATATCGTCGAGCGGTGAATATCCATAGGCACGGGGCAGGCGCGTGGCGCACAGATCCGAGACGGTCTTTGCCGCGATAAACGGCGAATCAGTCCGCATGAAGAAAAAGTCTTTGTCGCGCACGCCGAGCTTCGGCGGCTCGCCCTTGACTATTCTATGGGCGTTTTCGACTATCAGACTCTCCATCGCCTGGCGGAAAACCTCGGTCAGCTCAACAACCGGGATGACCCCGGAGGCTATCATATCGTGCAAGACATTGCCTGCGCCGACGGGCGGCAGCTGATCCGAATCGCCGACCATTATGAGGCGGCAGCCTATCGGGAGCGCCTCGAGAAAGCTTGAAAAAAGAGTTATATCTACCATCGACAGCTCGTCGAGGATAACCGCCTGAGCGTCGAGAGGATTGCGTGCGTTGCGCGAGAACTGCGGGCGATCGTGCTTGTCCCACTCGACCTCGAGCAGCCGGTGGATAGTCTTGGCGGGTCTGCCCGTGACCTCGCTCATGCGCTTTGCGGCGCGTCCCGTCGGTGCGGCGAGCGCGACCTTGAGCCCGTCATCCTCAAACAACTGAAGGATCCCGTTCAGGGTCGTTGTTTTTCCCGTTCCGGGGCCGCCGGTCAGGATAAGCAGACCGCGCTCAATGGCGGTGACTATCGCCTTTCGCTGGAGATCGCCGTATTTTATGCCGTTCTTTTTCTCTATTCTGTCAATTTCCCTGTCCGCCGCTTTTCTGCCTGCGGGAGGGAATCGGAGTATCTGTTTCATGCGCTCCGCCGAGGACTTTTCCGCCTTGTAGATATGCGGCAGAAATAAGAACTCGCGGTTATCGATGAACTCGCTGACGAGCCTGCCCGAGCCTATCAGTTCGTCGATTGTTATATCGACCGTGTCCTCATTAGTCGAGAGCAGCTCGGCGCACGGGGCGAACATCTTCTCGCGCGGGATGCAGGTGTGTCCGTTCGAGAGGTTATGGCTCATGACATGCAGAACGCCCGCCTGTAGGCGATACCCATTATCGGGCGGGTCGGGGAGCTGATCTGCGATGAACTCGGCTCGCTCGAAGCTGAAGCCGACTCCCTCGCTGCACAGCGCATAGGGGTTTCGCTTGATTATATCTGCGGCGCGCACGCCGAACGCATTGAAAGCTTTGACACATTCGGCGGTCGTCATGCCGTATTTTTCGAGCGATATCATAATTTCGCGCACGGCGAACTGGCGCTTGAAATCCGCGCTGATCTGCTTCGCCTTTTCGGGCGATATGCCGCGAATCTGCGCAAGACGCTCGGGGTCGTTTTCGATTATATCAAGAGTATTCTCGCCGAACTTGTCAACTATTTTGACCGCGAGCTTCGAGCCGATGCCCTTGACTCCGCCTGCTGCGAGATAGCGGAGGATATCGCCTGCGGACGCGGGCATTTTATGCTCGCACAGCTCGACCCTGAACTGGCGGCCGAAGGAGGCATGAAAATCCCAATAGCCGGAGAGTTCAAGCAACTCACCGGCTTTGAGCTCGGGCATGACGCCGACTGCGGTTATCAGCTCATCGCCGCTTTCGAGCTCGAGAACCGTGAACCCGTTTTCGGGATTCGCAAAGGTCACATCGTTTATCACGCCGCTTATGCGTATCCTCTCATGTTCCTCCATTTATATATCCTTTCGGGAAACGAACTTTTCAAATTCGCCGGGGGAGCAGAGATAAAGCCCCTCGCAGCTTCTGCACATTCTTCTGCACTCTTCGGTCTGTTTTTCGTCCATACCGAGATCGAGAATCACAACGGCTTCTTTATCGCCGAGCATTCCGCTGCGAAGCCTTTGGGCATAGCCCTTCCCCGCGACATCGGTCATTCCCGCCCTCGCGGGGATAACGACGATATATCTGCCGTTTGAGCGCGGATGCAGAATTTTCAGCAGTATGTAATACGATATGCTGACCACGCCGATGAGCACGAACGACGCAAAGATGCCGAGAAGCACTCCGTCCGACATTGATATCACCTCAGCACATCATATGCCGGGGACACACGGCGGGTTACATATAGAATAAACCGGATAAGCGAGCAGGCCTGTAAGCCGAGTTTTGTCTTTTAAGGCAACTATCTGTCTAGGCGCACCGTTGCCGATACGCTCAAGCCACCTGTCGGAGAGAATTACGCCGAGCAAGCGCGGAGCTTTCGCTCCTCTCCGGTCGGTGTTGCTCCGGATAGGGTTTGCAGGGCAATGCGGTTCCCCGCACGCCGGTGAGCTCTTACCTCGCCTTTCCACCCTTACCCGCAAAGCGGGCGGTATATCTCTGTTGCACTTTCCCTAAGGTCACCCTCGGCGGCCGTTAGCCGTTATCCTGCTCTGTGAAGCTCGGACTTTCCTCATTGATCTTATAAAAAGATCCCCGCAGCTGCCCAGCCTGCTCGCTATCTATTTATTGTAATTCAAAATGCGCCGCATGTCAAACAAATGATGAAAACAAAGTGTAAATTCGGAGAGACCCAAAGCGTGTATTTTTGTGCGCGGCAGACAAATGGGTGGTGGTAGAGAAAAAACGAAGCAGTCACAACGGATGATGTGTTGTGACTGCCGGTTATTTTGTTTGTGCGGTGGGAAAGGGCGTCATTGATTTCAGTTGGTTCTGTGCTGCAACCCCTCAGTCTCGGCTTCGCCGAGCCGGTTCACTTTACATAAGGGAGCCGAAATAAGATTATATATTGTGATAAAAATTTGCTTGCAAAATGCTTGCAAAATTAGTAGTGACAGGCTTTTGTGCCGCTTATGCGGCAGCGGTGCGTCGAGGTCGCCGCACCCTACAAGTGTGTTGCAATAAAATTGTGCAGATTCTGTTATTTCAACTTCTTCTCGCGACGAATGCCTTTATACGGTCCGTCAGTGCAGGTTCCGGCAGGAACGAAGCCCAAGTTTTCGTAATATTTTGCGAGCGGTTCGTTATCTTCGGACGAGTCGAGACGGAGATATTCTTTGTTTATACTCAAAGCGTACTCCTCTGCACGGCGTAGAAATTCCGCGCCCACATCGCCCGCGCCGACTTTTGAGACGAGGTTATGGACATAGATTGCGGGGGCGTCGTCGCTCCAACGGCTGTCGTTTTCAAGAAGCACGGCGGCGCAGAGTATCGCTCCGTCTTTGTCTTCAAGCGCAAAGGCTCGACCCTCGCTGCATTTTTGCTCGTAGTAGGACAGCGGATAGACTTCGTCATAGCCCATAACATTCCACTGCTCTATCCCCTTTTCGTCCATCCACTTCATCCGTTCGAGAACAAGGTCAAACATCTGCGGGGCTTTTTCGGGCGGCAGTTTTATGAATTTGCGTTCTTTCATCTTTTCACCATATAAAACACGCCCGGAAATAATTATCCGGGCGCGAAATCATTTATGCGTTTTTATGGACTCTCGTCATAACATCAGTGCCGCCGAGGACATTGAAATGCTTGATATGGACGAGCGGCTGAGACAGGTCGTTGTTCGCGGGCATCTTGTTGTCGATGCCGCCGAGCAGGCTCGCGCCGTCCGAGCACTCAACTCTGACATTCTCGGGAAGATAGATATCGACTCCGCCGAGAATCGAGGTGACGCTTATCGTTATCTCTTCGTTTATCTGCGCCTCGCTCAGGTCAACTTCAAGACCGCCGAGGATAGCGAAGCAATGAGCGCCGAGCAGGTTGCCGGTCGTGTTCTTATAAACGCCGCCCGAGCAGACCGCTGTATAAGTGGGCTTGCTCTCCTGCGAAATGGGTCCGCTGTTGTCATCGAGATGCTTTTTAAGCTTCTTTGTTTTGACAGTGCTGAATATCAGCCAGAAGCCGACCGTGACAAGCGCGATAGCGATAGCGAAATGGTTCATGCGCTCTGCGGGTACCCACTGGGGGTTGCACTTGATCAGCAGCCACACGCCGACCGCGAAAGCCGCGACATTGAGCAGGTCAAGACCCGAGGCTATCATGCTGCCGATAGCGGGGACAATAATAAACACAGTCCACCAGCCGCTCAACTCGCCTATCTCCCAGAAGCCGAACGCGGAGCCGAGGAATATGATTCCCGCGGCAACGACCGCTATTCCGAAAAACATCTTACTCAGATTCTTTCTCATTTCCGTCTGCCTCCTCATTGTTCTGAGCGTCGGACTGCTCCGGCACTTCAGCAGGTTTGCTGTCATCACTCTGTGCACTGAGCGGATCAAGAGTGCCGCCGTGCATTATCGTCTCAAACTCCTCGCCGCTTATCTTCTCGCGCTCAATAAGCGCGCCTGCGACTGCGTGGAGCCTGTCGATATGCTCTTTGAGGATATCCTCGGTTCTGCCGTAAGCCGTGGTGATGATGCGGTTGATTTCCTCATCGATCTCTGCGGCGGTCTCCTCGGAGTAGTTCTTCAGATGCGAATAATCTCTGCCGAGGAACACTTCGTCGTTGCCCGAGCCGAAGGTTATCGGGCCGAGCTTCTCGCTCATGCCGTACTTCGTGACCATCTTGCGTGCGATATCCGTAGCGCGCTCGATATCGTTCGACGCGCCGGTCGAGACATCGCCGATTATCAGCGCTTCGGCAACTCTGCCGCCGAGCAGGCTGACAAGATTATCGAGCATCTCGTTCTTTGAATGATAGCTCTTATCCTCGGTCGGGAGATACATTGTGTATCCGCCCATCTGCCCTCTCGGGACAATCGAGACCTGATGAACCGGGTCGTTATATTCGAGATAATAGGCGGAGACTGCGTGGCCTGCCTCGTGATAGGCGGTCAGGCGCTTCTCCTTGTCGGTCATCTTATGGCTCTTCTTCTCGGTGCCCGCGACGACCTTTATCATCGCCTCTTCTATCTCGGTCATGGTGATGGCTTTTTTATCGCGGCGCGCGGCGAGAAGAGCCGCTTCATTGAGCAGATTCTCGAGGTCCGCGCCGGTAAAGCCGATAGTTGTTTTTGCAATAGTGTTAAGATCGACATCGGGGCCAAGGGGCTTGCCCTTGGCGTGGACTTTGAGGATAGCCTCGCGTCCTTTGAGGTCGGGATAACCGACTGTTACCTGGCGGTCAAATCTGCCGGGACGCAGAAGCGCGGGGTCGAGGATATCGGGGCGGTTAGTCGCCGCGATGATTATAACGCCCTCGTTTGCGCCGAAGCCGTCCATCTCGACGAGCAGCTGGTTCAAAGTCTGCTCGCGCTCGTCATGTCCGCCGCCCATGCCTGCGCCTCTGTGGCGTCCGACGGCGTCTATCTCATCGATAAAGATTATCGAAGGTGAATTTTTCTTTGCTTCATTGAAAAGGTCGCGCACACGGGAAGCACCGACGCCGACATACATCTCGACGAAATCCGAGCCGGAAATCGAGAAGAACGGCACGTTAGCCTCGCCCGCGACAGCCCTTGCAAGCAAAGTTTTACCTGTACCGGGAGGGCCGACGAGCAGAACGCCGCGCGGTATTCTCGCGCCGAGCTTATTGAAATGCGAGGGATCTTTGAGGAAATCGACTATCTCGCTGAGTTCCTCTTTCTCTTCATCAGCACCCGCAACATCGTCAAACGTCGTCTTGCGGCTCTCGTCCTTTGCACGCTTGACGCGCGCCTTGCCGAACGAAAGGGTGCGGTTATTCTCGTTGTTCATGGCGTTGTTCATCTTGCGGAACATATAGAACAGAAGTACGCCGAGAATGACGAGCATGAGAAGCGTCGGGACGATATTGAGAAGCAGTGCGCCGGTTGAGCCGGTCTCGTACTGCGCCTTTATCGGGGCGTCCGGATGCGCTCTGTTATATGCGATAACGCCGTTGTGTATGTCCTCCTGGAACATACTGACGTTCGGGACGGTGTAGGTATATACCTTGTTGTCGCCCTTGAGCTTGAATTCAAGCGCGCCGCTCGACATATTCAGATCGTATTCCGTGACCTTCTTGTCGTCGAAATACTGCACGACCTGATAATACTCAAGCTTTTCCTTCTTCTGCTGTCTTGCATAGAGGGAAACGCCGGAGATTATAAGGACGGGTATAAGAATATACGGTATCCATGCCAGCGCTTTTCTTGCGCCGCTGTTGGTGTCTTTCTTGTTATTTTTCAAACGTCAAATCACTCCTATGACTGCCGAAGTTTTCTTGAATGAGCCGCTCTTACTTCTCATAGACCGAACGGCTGAGCACGCCGAGGAAAGGCACGTTGCGGTACTTCTCGGCATAGTCGAGACCGTAGCCGACAACGAACTCGTCGGGCACTTCCGTTCCCGCATAGTCCGCCTTGAGATCCTTTATCATGCGGCGCTCGGGTTTATCGAGGAAGGTGCATATCTTTATGCTCGCGGGTCTGCGCGCTCTGAGCATCTCGGATATGTAATGAAGGGTCTTGCCGGAATCGAGGATATCCTCGACCAGAAGCAGATCGTAGCCCTCTATAGGTCTGTCAAGGTCTTTGATTATCTTGACTTCGCCGGAGCTTTCGGTTCCCGAGCCGTAGCTCGAAACCGCCATAAAGTCTATCTCACAGGGTATCGTTATCGCTCTCATGAGATCCGCCATGAAAACGACCGAGCCTTTAAGGACGCTGACCATGAGCAGCTTTTTGTCCTTGTAGTCCTCGCTTATCTGCCTGCCGAGGCGGGAGACTATCTCATGTATCTGCTCTTCGCTGAGCAATACTCTCTCTATATCCTCTATCATTGCTTTCCCCTCCGTATTATAAGCACATTTTCAGTGTTTTTTCCGACGCGGCATCGTCTGTCCGCGCCGAATCCCTCAACCCACAGCACCCCCGACTCGTCGCGCAGCACTGCGACATCGCAGCGGCTCTCCGGCGGGACATGTGCCTCATTGAAAAGTTTTTTCAGGCTTTTTGTGCATCCGCGCTTTGCAAGGGTCAGTTTATCGCCCGCGCGGCGGCTCCCGACTTGAACTTTTCCATTTATTCTATCACAATCAATGCAATAATCCAACATATCTTTGTGAATTTTTTGTGTATCAAAGAAAACTTTTTTGTTAACCCGACAAATTGAAACGCGCCCGTTATGGCATACAGAGCCGTTTATGCACTCGGGTTCGACATCTTCGGACCACTCTTCGCTCAGCTTCGCGGGAGTTTTGAAGCGAATAATATCGCCGTTTGAAACAGCAAAAATATCGGGCGACAGCTGAATTTTCCCGCCGCCTTGGAGAATGTTTTCAACTGCATTTACGGTCCTGAAATCCGCCGACTTCGGGCATACATTTTTAATAGCGCCGAGAAGAGCGCGGCGGCGTATCGCCGGATGAGCCGAAAGCAGAGCTTCGCATGAGAAACCGCCGTCTTTTTTGGCGAACGCCAGAAGCGACTTCGTTTCGCACTCAAGAAAATCCTCATCAAGTGCTGCATTCTGAGAAAAATGCGAGGCATTCTCCTCAAAAGCGGAGTTTATCTCCTTGAGCGCCGGGACTGCAATATGGCGAATTTTATTGCGGCTGTAATCGAGAGTCAGATTGGTGCTGTCCGTCACGAAATCGAGAGAATTTTCGCGGCAGAACACTTCTATATCCTCTCTCGTGCAGAATATCAGCGGTCTTATAATATTCCCGCGAACGGGCGGTATGCCGCACAGACCTTTCAGCGACGAGCCGCGTGCGAGGTTAAAGAGCATCGTTTCGGCGTTGTCGCTCGCGGTATGGGCGGTTGCGATCTTCGCGTTTTTGTCTATCGATTCAAAGAACTCATAGCGCACTCTGCGCCCGCACTCTTCGCAGGTCTCCCCGCTCTGTTTTGCAAGGGCTGCAACATCGGCGTGAAGGACTTCAAAACGAAGAGAGTTCTTTTCGCAGAATGAGCGCACATATTCCTCGTCGCGCCGCGCCTCCTCACCGCGCAGCCCGTGGTTGACATGGGCGACGGTCAGGGACAGCGAATACCGCTCGCTTATTTTCATAAGAAAGAGCAGCATTGCCATTGAATCGGCACCGCCCGAGACTGCGGCTATGACCGCAGCTCCCGGGCTGAGCATATTATATTTTTCCACGGCGCTGAGCGCTTTATCAAGCATTCTGAATCTTCTCCACGCCCATGAACAGAGTGTGATCCGCATCCCAGATGAAATCGACGGTCTTCGTCGGACCGTGTCTGTTCTTGGCAACAATGACCTCGACCTCGTTGGCAACGGGCGCGGTGGGCGCGGGCTCATCGTCGCCGTCCGGGTCGTCTTTTTCGTTCTTGTAATATTCCTCACGGTAGAGCATGAGGACTATATCCGCATCCTGCTCGATGGAGCCCGATTCACGCAGATCGGACAGCTGAGGACGGTGGGATTTTCCTCTGCCCTCGGTGCCTCTGGAGAGCTGGGCGCAGCAGATGACAGGGATATTCAGATCCTTCGCCATGAGCTTGAGGCTTCGGGTTATCTCAGTAACCTCCTGCACGCGGCTTTCGACCTTTGTGCCGGAGCGGATGAGTCCGAGGTAATCTATAATAATACAATCGACATTCTTGAGTCTGCGTGCGCGCGCTTTCATCTCGGCGACAGTTATCGTGCTCGTATCGTCAAAATACAGCTCGCAGTCGTTGAGCGAAGCGGTAGCAAGTCCGAGGCGGGTCCAGTCATCGGTATCGAGCTGACCTGTTCTCATTTTTGTGCTGAGCACGCGCGCTTCGGTGGAGAGCACTCTCTGCGCAAGCTGCTCTTTCGTCATTTCGAGCGAGAAGAAGAGTATCTTTTTCTTCGCTTTAACGGCGACGTTTCTTGCAATATTCAAGGCAAAGCTTGTCTTTCCCATTGCAGGGCGCGCGCCGATAAGTATGAGGTCGGATTTGTTGAGTCCGGCGATAACATCGTCAAGATCCCTGTAGCCCGTCGAGATTCCCTTGAACGCTTCCGCGCCCTCGGAGCTCAATTTTTGCAGGGTATCATAGACCTGATTGACTATTATATCGCTGAGTTTCGACGGGCCTGTGCTCGTCTTGCCCTGGCGGATATCGTATATCCTCTGCTCCGCCGCGTCGAGAAGCATATCCGCGCTGTCAGTCTGGGCGACGGCGTTGTCGATAGTCTCCTGCGAGACGGTGATGAGGGTGCGCATGAAATATTTTTCGCGCACTATTTTGGCATATGACTCGACATTCGAAGTGGTCGGCACGCTCTGAGCGAGCTGGAACAGATAGTTCTTGCCTGCCGCCTCGTCATATGTTCCGTTATTCTTGAGAGTTTCGAGAATAATGAGCGGATCGATCTTGTTGCCGAGCGCATCGAGACTCACCATGACGGAGAAAATCTCTTTGTGCTGCGGGAGATAGAAATACTCCGGGCGAAGATAGATCAGCACCTGCGGCATACAGTTCGGATCCATCAGCACGCATCCGAGCACCGCCTGCTCCGCCTCAAGGCTGAAGGGCATCTGATACCCCTCGGGCAGGGTTAGGTTATTCACATCCACTTTTGTTAGATCCTCCGGTTTTCAGCAATTATTCCTCGCCCACGCTGACATAGACGGTTGCGTTGACGCCGTTATATACCTTCACTTCGGCGCTGAATGTGCCGAAAGACTTGATATCCTCCATGGACACCTTTCTCTTGTCGACCGAGACGCCGAACTGGCGGCTTATCGACTCGGCGACTTCCTTTGCGGTGACGGAGCCGAAGATTTTTCCGCCCTGACCCGCTTTGGCGGTGAGCTTGACGGTCTTGCCGTTTATCTTCGCGGCAACTTCCTTGGCGTTCTTGAGCTCGGTTTCGAGCCTGTACTTCTCCGCGGACTCGCGGTTTTTCAGCTCGTTCATCGCCTGAGCGTTTGCTTCAACGGCGAGCTTTCTCGGGAAGAGGAAGTTTCTCGCGTAGCCGTCGGAAGCGTTGACGAGCTCGCCCTTCTTGCCGAGGCTTTTTACATCCTGAGTGAGAATAACTTTCATTTATATCAATTCCTTTCGGGTTATTTACGGGTGTGATTTTGTGGCGAATTGCAGCATATTGTGATTGGCTCGTGCGAAATTTCATGCCGCTCAGGCGGCATCGGTGCGTCGGGGTCGCCGCACCCTACAAGCCGCACGCCAATGATTCTATTCAAACTTGGCGGGCGGATGATACACGCCACTACTGTATGCATTTATTTATATCAGCGAGCTAACCCCTCAGTCTTGGCTTCGTCAATCCAGCTTCCCTTTCAGGGGCGCCGATGTGAGTTTGCTGCCGGTAATTTTACACCGATTCGCGGGCGGATGATATCAGCTATATTTATCGTCTGAACGAAGTGAGGTCAATCCCTCAGTCACTTCGTGACAGCTCTCTTTACACAAGGGAGCCAGTATGAATATCACGAAATCGGGGTTGGCTCTTCGTCGTCGGTGCGGGGATATTTGGCGTCGATCGCTTCGCAGAGCTTCGACTTTGCCTCCTCCATATTCACGCCGGTGAGCTGAGCCGCCGCCATGGTGCGGTGGCCGCCGCCGCCGAGATATTCCATGATTATCTGGACATTCAGATCGCCGTAGGAACGCGCCGAGATATTGACGCTGTCCTTTCCGCTGTCGAAGATAACAAACGAGGCTTTTACGCCGCTGACTTCAAGCAGTTCGTCCGCCGCCTGGGCGCTGAGCAGTCTCGCGTTCTCCATGCCGGGTGCGGTGCAGGCTATGGCACAGCCCCTGTAGATATGCGCGGCGGAGATTATCTCGCTGCGCTTACGGTTGCTCTCGATCGAATTCGAGAACAGGCGCTTTACCGCGACGGTATCTGCACCCTTGCCCTTGAGAAAAGCCGCCGCTTCAAAGGTGCGCACACCTGTTGAGAGGACGAACTCCTTTGTGTCGAGCATTATGCCCGCGAGCATCGCCTGAGCTTCCACTGGCGAAAGCGTCGGCGCGGGGGTTATATAGCGCATGAGCTCCGTGACCATTTCGCAGGTCGACGAGGCGTTGGGGTCATGGAAGAAAATGAGCGCGTCTTTGATATGATCGACCGATTTTCTGTGATGGTCGATAACGACCGTAGCGGACGCCTTTTCATAGAGAGTCGGGAAATCGACAAAGCTGCTCTTATGGGTATCGACAACGACGAGCAGGGTCTTTCTCGTCATGAGCGCGAGCGCTTCGTTGACATCGATTATCTTGCCGTCCCAGCCGTCAGCTCGGAGCATATCGACAGCGGTGCCGGCAAAGCTGCGGTTTTCATCGAGGGCGATATACGCGTCGATGCCGAGGGCGCGGGTTATCGACGACACGCCGACTGCCGCGCCGAAAGCGTCCATATCCGGGAACGAATGACCCATTATCATCACGCGGTCGCTCGCGCTGATAAGACTCGAAAGAGACGAAGCCGCGACGCGGGTCTGGAATTTTGTGACCTTTTCGACG
>ULNM01021118.1_pt1 | contig 16714 bp, 16 predicted proteins | sample 1951921 | NCBI WGS metagenome assembly ULNM01 (sample SAMEA4835577, study PRJEB28245) | human gut metagenome | biome: gut microbiome; material: fecal sample | place: Denmark | collected 2008
GCCGGCGCTACCGTCGAGATTAAATAATCGGAGAAATCCGAAAGAACTGTCTCTGATAACAGAGAGGACGGGCATTCGCAAAAGCGTTTGCCCGTTCTCTTTCAAAAATACGGGAAGAATTTTTGTAAATCTCTTGACAAAACGAAAAAAATATGGTATAATACCAAAGTACCTGTTGGAGAAACCGTCGCAGGGAATGCGAGTGTAGTTCAATGGTAGAATTCCAGCCTTCCAAGCTGGCCGCGTGGGTTCGATTCCCATCACTCGCTCCACAAACGACTTTGCTTCCCGTGAAAACGGGAAGCAAGGTTCTGTTTGATCTCTGCTGTGCCTTTAGCTCAGTTGGATAGAGCAACTGCCTTCTAAGCAGTAGGTCGAGGGTTCGAATCCCCCAAGGCACGCCAGAAAAAGAATGGTGGGATTGGCGCAGTTGGTTAGCGCGTCAGGTTGTGGCCCTGAAGGCCGTGGGTTCGAGTCCCATATCTCACCCCAGAAAAAGAGAAAAGCACCGCACGGTCCGGGCGAAAGCCCGAGCGTACAGGTCAGCAAGGACCGTCAGCAAACGCGGCGTCCGAGCGGACATCTGCACACCGGGCGGTGCTTTCTTCCAAACAAGGCTTTGCGCAGAAGGAAAAAGAAAGCACGCCCCGCCGAGCCGATCGAAAAACAGAATCGGGATGTAGCGCAGTTGGTAGCGCGCGTGGTTTGGGACCACGATGTCGCAGGTTCGAATCCTGTCATTCCGACCAAAAATCAGCCGAAAATGAGGTTTTTCACCCCACTTTCGGCTGATTGCTGCTTACAATTGATGTATTTCCTTTGCTTATTGCAACTCGGCTTTGTGCCGTGAAACAGATCTGTTATTCTAAAACCGCAAATATGGAATTTCCAATGCAATACTACAAATAACGGAGGTATAAATAGTGAAGATTAGTAATTTTGAATTACCTGATAGCGGTCTTGTCCTTATTGCCGGACGACCGGGCATTGGAAAATCCTATGTTGTTCTTGAAATGGCAAATGACCTGAATCAGAAAGGCATAAAACCGGTCCTGCTATATGCAGACGGACAGAAGTCACACTCTTCCTTCCATTATGAAAATGGGGTGGTGCGAGAATCCCCTTCAAAACTTTCCCGTGTCAAAAAGGTATATCCGGGCCTTCCGTATATTGTAGAGGATTATGCTACGCGTTACTTTTTTCTCCAATGGGAAGTTCTGATTAAAAATATTATTGAATTCGAACATCCGAAAGTAATTTTTATAAATGCTCTTGTTCATCCGAGCAAATCTATAACCGACAACATATTGAAATATCTTCAAAATATTGCAAAGAAAAATGATATTCTGATAATTGCCGAGAGTCAAGTCTCGAGAAACATAGAAAGAAGAAAAGATTGTCATCCGGGGGTAAACGATATAAAGTGTAACCCTGAGGCACTCCGATATGTTGATCAATGTGTTTTTGTCTATCGGGATAGTTATTATGCGCAAAATGAGGGTGAAGGCCATAGTAAGATTGAGGTTTATTCCGCTGAACAAATGGTTTCTATCCCATTTAATATACAAAAATATTCTGTATAAAAACGTGTACAGCCTTATAAATTGCGCTTTCTTATCCGCACGAATAGCCACATGATAAACGAACTCCCAGATTGATTTAACCAAAAGGAAAAACGGATTATGAAAAACGAAGTATTAGACATAATCATACCATTTATTGAAGCAACGAAAAATGACCGCCCTATAAATTCTGAAAATCAACTGGTACCTCAAATGGGAGGTACCAAGTATCTTCTCGGGCAGATGATTAGACAATTACAGATTCTCCCAAATCATTACTTTATATCTACGAAGGCAAAAGCCCTGTGGGAACAGATATCAACTAAAGATATACTTTGTTATCATTACAGAGAATTGGTTCAATGCGAAAATGAGCAAGAGATTCTTGTAAACTGTTATAAAAATAATAGTAAGATACCTCATGAATTGCGGGCAAAAATTGGTAAACAATTTATATACAGAGATGTGTTTCACGATGAGCATATGACACCTGTAAACGATATTATTGAGAGGCTAATTGCGATTGACACTCCAAATTACGAAAATGTCAGTAAGGTATTGAATTCAATTTATATTTGTAAAATGCTGAAAGATGAAGATCGAAGGCTGTATCCCAAGTATCATAGACCAAGCGAAATAAGCCAAATCATTGATAAAATATACACTCCTGCCGGCATAGAGATTGTTTGAAAAACAACAGTCCGTTATAAGTTTCCATGCAAGAAATTATATCTACAACACAACAAAATACAAGTGGAATATACAGATAACGCTTGATAAAATCAGGCAAGCGAATTCCCAAAAGTTTGATATTTGCTATCATCGCGAATTTTCAGTTGGGTATATCAAGCCTTAACGAATAAGGGCTGACCGCATATTTCGGCTATGCCGAAATGGGTCAGCCCTCGTTTTTTGCGTTTGCCTTGATTTCCGCAATCTCCTTCTTCATCTCCGCAATCAGCACCTTGAGCTTTTCCTCGCACTCCTCCCGCGTGGTAGCGTAGATGTTCTTGGCGATTCGTTTGCCGTTCACGCGCGGGGAGAACCTGCCCTCATAGAGGTGGTCGTTGATCATCGTCACGCAACCGGTGCCGGGCTTGCGTATCTTGCCGCCGATAGGCTTGTACGGCTCAAATTTCGGCTCTGTCGGCTGATTGGTTGCTTCACTGTCAACTTGCCTTGTCCGTTGCGTTCGGCTCGGGAATAAAGAGGCAACGACCGTCGCGGCTTGCTCCCGCACTTCGCTTGTAGCGAACATAATGGATGCCGTCAATATCGAATCCGTGGGTGTATAGGTGCTCGCGAATCTCCCGACAGCTGATATCCGTGGGAATGGGCTTGTCACTTCGCTTATATGAGCGCGTATCGGCATCATATTTGAAATACTTGCCGAGGATTCCTTCCGCAATCGGTTCTTCCACAGGTGCATACCCGCTGTTCTCCCGGAAGGATACGTCTATGGCGATCAGCGTCGGCTTGCCATTTACTGTATCAATGCAGACGTGATCCTGCATATCCGCGTCGGTAACGCTGTAACCGTTCAGAACGTAGCGGTTGCCGTATGACTCGTACAACTTGATCGCACGGTTGAAGGAAAGGCTCACAACGGCGCGGCAGAATCGCTTCTTACCGTCGAGATAAGGGTAAGCAAGCTCGCTTTTGTGCCGATCGTACACATCTGCGAGCTTCAAGGTGTCAAGACTCTCATCGAGAACGCCTCTGAACGCCTTGGAATCGGGCTTGCCGTCTTTGGTGGCGGTAAATCCGTCATTTTTGAGCACTACGCTGCCTTCAAGGGACATAATGCGCATGCTTTCATATTTTTTCGTCGCCATTGTAACACCTCCTTCTTCTGTGATGCTTTTATTTTACCATATTTTGCGACTTTTTTCAAGGAACTCTTTGTAAATTGAATTTTGGACAAAGGGGAGAGGTGTAAAAATCAGTGGGTCCTAATGACCCATTGATTTTCGATGCCCTCGCCGAGGCCTTTCTTTGATTACAGAAGCTCAATTTTTGCGGTTCGTTTTCAAGTCCTCAAAATGAGGACTTGCTTTGGTTTCAAGGCCTCAAAATGAGGACTTGAAAAGCGGACGGGCAGAAACATTGTGAGCTAACCGACAAAATGTCGGCAAGGTCAGCCCTGATATTTTCTCTCTACCATTTATCCGAAATCACGATTTTGCACGAAACGGCACAAAAGGCTTTATTTTCAAGGATTTTGGGGCATTTTCGAAGGCTTTTCACAAAATGCTGAAAAAGGAAACTGTAAATTTGAGCCTCAAAAATGCAAATCTGTGTTTGAGGTTTGCTTTGGTACATTTCATACTCACAAACCACTTTTGCGGTGAGAGCCTTTTTCTTTGATTACAGAAACGCGCTTTTTGAGGGGTGAAAGAGAAAAGTGGGGGGCCCAAGGGCCCAGGCCACTTTCGTGTGCTTTATGGGGTGGGCATCAAGTACCCAGCCCATTTTTTTGCGCTTTATAGGATGGGACTTTGGGGCCAACCCTATAAAGCCTCGTCTTCTCCCAAGGGCAGAAGGAAGGATTCTGCCATCAACCGCACACCCAAGCGGAAGCCGTATGAGAATGCATCACGCTCTGTGATGCTGTGCATCTCGTTCATGCAATCCTCGAACTTTTCCAGCGTTTCCTTCTGTTTGTCCGTAAGCGTGCCGTCCAGTTCCTCACGGTTCCGGGCTACGAGTTTGAGCAGTTCCTTGAGCCGTTTATCGCCACGAGTGCATTGCTCGAAGGGGGAGATGTTGCCGTACCAGAGTTCGTCAAGTGTTTTCATCAGAACCTCCCGACAACCCAAGTGCCTCGCCCAGAGTATGTGCCGATATCAGCTTGTCCATCCATTCGACCAATTCGGGCGCTGTTTGCGGCTTGTAGCCATTTTTCAAGCTCTCAAATACTCCGCGAACGACCGTATCGCTTGCTGTTGGATACATTGACCGTATCGCTTCCATCGCTCGCAATTCTTCTTCGGTATAAGAGAACGGTGGCTGCACACCGAGATCAACCTCGGCAATACAGCCACCGTTCTTTTTCAGTTGTTCAGCCACTTTCGGCGTTTGTTGCGTTTTCTGTTTTTCCATTGTCCGTACCTCCTTCGGTTGGTACACACAATATACCACAGAAGACAGTGGAAGTCCAGCGAACACGGATTTGTTATCAAAGAAGTAACATTTTATTCTTCTTCCTTGCCCGAAACATCTTCTGTTTCGGAGAGATCAATATAGCAATCCTTATTCTTGAAACTCCGGCGAAGATAATCGTGACCACCGTCTACGGCACATGCACCGCATTTACAGGTCACATATTGATGTCTGTCGGTCGATTCAATTATATCACCACAGAGTTTGCATTGAATGGCGTTTTTGATGATTTTTCTCCTATGATGTCTCTCGGTTCTTTTGATAGGAACTCATAGTCCTTGCACTACCTCATTATCAAGCTGTTTTTTTCTCTCTTTCCAATCTGGCATATGGATAGTGAGAAAATCATAAAACTCTTTACTGTGATTCGGATATATCAAGTGTGTAAGTTCGTGAAGAATAACATATTGAATGCAACGAATATCCGCTTTGAGGAGATATTCATTCAAAGTGATTTTGTCTTTTGAAGGAGTGCAACTGCCCCAAAGGGTTTTCATTTTTCTTACCAAGATTTTAGGCTGATTCAACCCATATTTTTTGAAAATTTTTTGATATAGTTTCTCAGTTTCAGATTGAAAGATATCCCTGGCGGTATTTCTCCACCATTGATCAAATAACTTTTGAGCCTGTTCTTCATCAGAAATATCTCTCAAAAAAATACATACTTTTTTCTCATCCAGCTCTACTTGATCGGTTAAAGATGCTTCTTTATAAATGCGAACATCTTTTCCTAAAAGTTGAGTTGAAGAACCACTTCTGATGCTTGATAGATTGTTATGTCCGCTTGATTTTTTGTATTTTGTTATCTGGTCGTCAATCCACTCCATGTGATTATTAAGAAAAGAATCAATCCAATCAGAAGGAACCGTCATCGGCACAGACAAAACGACATCCAAATTCCTAAACACCTTCAAATGTACATTTTTGATGTTTTTTCGTATTATCTGTACCGATACTTGTCCGTTGATTGCTCCCAAATTTAATAATATCGTTTCCATTAGTATCTCGTTATTGCAACTTTCATTATTTCGTCAATCATCAAGTCAATCACATCCACATTGGTTTTATCGATAACAAATCCGATTTGGTCACACATATCAAATAGGCAGTCATCTAAAACTCTGTGGATTTGTTTGTGAACAACTTCGTTATGCTTCCAATCTCGCTTAGCATTATCGGAAACCGCTTGCTTTATGATTCTTGCGTTATCGGCAATAGCTTCCTCTAATTCATGTGTAATCTCGAGTTCAGTATTAGAACGAAGGATGGTAATGATTGAACCATAAAACGCCTTTGTATCACCGTCGTTGGCAATAGACGCGGGATAATCGCGTTTCATTCTTCCGTGTCTGAAATCGTCAGCCATTGCTTCCATTGTAGCCAAATATTTATCTGCATCTCTGCTCTGATCATATTCCGCAAGCGTTTTTTTGATTTTCGAGGAGAATTCCTCAAATTTCAAAGGATCATCATATCTGATCTGCTTGAGTTCTGATTCAATTCTCGTTTTGATCTTATCTGCCTTGACATTGTCGGGATCGTTGCTATCCAAAAGCTTTGCCATCGCATCTTCATCGCCAAGGTAGACAGGCTCAACCACGATCTTTATTTCTGTAGCATTCACAAATGTGTCAAGAAGATTTTTGATACCCGCTTCGTACTTGGAAAGATCTATTTCATTATCATATCTTTCCACAACTGCGTATCTTAACTTGTTGAAGAAAAGATAATCGGCACGATATTTTTCAATCGCATCAAGGCCAACCTCAACAAATACACATCGGTTTGTAAGAGCACTGTTCAAAAGGTTTGCAAAGGTCTTGAGCCTATCATAGAACTCATTTCTTGTAATTTCATCTTCAAGCTTGCTCTGCCAAACCTCGGATGGAGCATTCTTATCAATGCCTGCAAACATGTCCCAAAGATGTTGATGCGCTGCTTCGATCTTGTTCTTTTCATCTATAGGACCGAGAATAGCATCTTGAATATCATTGGGATCAAACTTGTTCATCTCAGATTCGGCATCGTCATACATGTCTATTGCGGATTTGAGTTTTCCAAAAATACCCCAATAGTCAACGATAAGTCCAAAATCCTTACCCTTGTATACACGGTTTACACGTGCGATTGCCTGAAGCAAGCTATGCTCACGCAATGATTTATCTACGTAAAGAACACCTGCAACAGGAGCATCAAATCCCGTTAACAGCTTGTCTTTAACAATGAGCATATTGATGTCACCCTCGGGGTTCTTAAAATCACTACATACGGCATCATCATATTTTTCATCGTTATCGCCAAACAAAGGTTTAACTCTTTTTTCACGATATTCTTTGATCTTCTTGATAGCTGCTGGTGTGCTATCATCGTCATCTCCCTCTCGCTTGTCGCCAAAAGTGATAACTACGCGAGGATTCACCTTACTTCCGGGAAGGTTAACCAAAACGTTATACATATCAACCGCTGTTGCTCTCGATGAACATACAACCATTGCTTTTAATCCCTTTGGCAAACAATAGTTGACAAAATGATCGTAAATATCAAATGCAATCAAGTTGATACGACTACTTGCTTCTGCAAGTTTAGAGAAACGGCTATATCTTTCTTTCAGTTCTTTCTTGAGATCTTCATCGAGGTTTGCCGTCAAGCTTTCAAAATACGCGTTAATCGTGTCAGAAGGATCGTTTTGCTTTACCTTGCGTCCTTCATAAACCAGAGGAACAGTGATCTTATCCTCAATTGCGCGCTTCATCGTATAACTGTGGATAGGAGCACCGAACTTCGCATAGGTATTCTTCTTTTTTGAGGCAATCAAAGGCGTTCCGGTAAATGCAATCAATGTTGCATTCGGAAGCACCTCTCTCATATAGTTGTACATTGCGCTATATTGAGAACGATGCGCCTCATCAATGAGAACGTAGAATTTATCGCTATCGGGTTCAAGGTAGCGATTCCTGCATACTGTTTCAAATTTGTTGATAAGAGTAGTGATAACCAAATTACCCTTGTCCTTGAGAACAGCTTTCAAGCCTTTGCCTGTTGCCGCTCTGACGGGAGCCATCTGCGAGTTGGCAAAGTTATCTCTTATTTGTTTATCAAGGTTAATACGGTCGGTAACAATAACAAAACGAGGATTTTCTTTCGCCTTCTCAAATTGTATCTTGCGAACGAGCATAACCATCGTCAAACTTTTACCGCTTCCTTGGGTGTGCCAGATAACACCTCCTGTCGAATCGCTGTTATCAATACCATTAATACGGTTCATCGCATTTTGAACAGCGAAGAACTGCTGATGACGGGCAATCTTTTTAATATTGCTATCATAAAGAATAAAATCACGCATCAACGTCAAAAGACGTGTATGGTCAAGCATAGAAGCACATACACGGTCTTGCTCGGTGACATGTCCATCGGGGGAGCATCTATCGCATATCTCTTTTTGCCAATCAATATTTTCCTCTCGCCACTCAACAAAATAGTCGGCTGTTGTTCCGCAAGTGCCGTACAGCACCTTGTTAGGATTCATCGCCATAACAAGCTGCGTGTACTTGAAGAGGTGAGGAATATAGTCGGGCATCATATTACGAACATTCTGCAATACGCCTTCCTTTACATCAACGCTTGATTTTTTGCATTCAATAACAACCAGCGGAATACCGTTTACCAACAAAACAACGTCAGGACGGGCATATTGACCATTGGGGCGTTCTACGCTGAATTCCTCGGTCACCTGCCAAATGTTGTTTGCGGGATGCTCAAAATCGATATAGGACAGGTCAAAGGATTGACGGACGGGAACGTCCTGGTCAAGGATAGCGTTTTCCTCGAGACTGATACCAAGTGTCAAAAGGTTATAGATTTCCTTGCTTGCCATAGAAAGTCCTTGAAGCAAAGAAGCGTCCAGAGCGTTAACGGCGCGCTGAACAGAGTCCCCGGAGAACAGGAACTCATAACCCTTATATTTGTACGTTTGTTTACTCAAGAAACGAATGAGCTCATCGGTGAAAATTACCTTTGAAAGGCTACCGCGCTTTTGCTCGGCTTCGCTCCTTGAAACATATGTATATCCCATCTTTTGCAAGAAGGATATCAAACGATCTTGGCATTCGGGACGCTCGTTAAATATTTTATGACTTGGCATCTTGTTTTCTCCTTGTTTCCCATTCATCATAAGATATGGACTCGTGCTTGGTATGAATCACATTTTTGGTTCGAACAGTTACCGTCCAACCTCTTTGTTTGCACAGCTCTAACAATTTCTTTCCGTTGTTTGTTTCAACAACTCTATCATCAATTATGATGCCGCTCACAAGATCGGCATACAGTTTGTTTTCAATGTTGTAAAGAAGATACGCCATTCCTTTTCATAGCTCCAAAATGCTTTCTTGGTTATCAATTTCTGCATCATATCGTAGGAGATACTCTTGTATTCCTCTTGATCTGTTTGCCCCTTTATGATGAAATCAAGAATGCGCATAAATGAGAATTCCTCTTGCTCATCCTTGTAGATTACTTTATAAATGCTTATAAGTTTTCGCCAAATTTCCGTTTTTAACTGAGGTGCTTGGTTGAAGTCATATTCAATGCAAAAACCCTTGTTGCTGTTGGCGTAATGCGCCCACATCAATTCATTATCATAAGACTCTGACATTGAGAACACAAAGCAATTTTTGCGATTGGTTTCATTAAAGTGCAAATATGCATCAACAATGCTTATCACAGCACTTTCATTTTCCTTGAGGAACTTTTCTGTAAATGCTTTTAATTCCTTGACAAACTGAATGCATGTAGGAACACTATATCCGTGACGGGATAATGCCCTGACAGCCTTGCTTTCAATCATCTCACCCGTGTTTCTATCATAGAATTCAAGAACTTGACTATATGCAAAATCTGATACCGCATCATTGCCAAAATCAAAAGTGGGATCTTTTGCTTTATACGCCATTCGCAAAAGCAAATAGGGATGCGAGAACAGATACTCTTTTAGCTGTTCACATTCTGCATCGGGATTATAATACAGAACCGTATCTTCGTCATCGTTCAGTTCGCTTGCCGCCGACAACCAAATGTATCCATCATTCAGAGAATTATACGTATTGGCAAACGAAGGATCGTCTATGGAGCGATACTTATAAAGCTTTCCACCATTCGGAAGAACGGAAAGAACACGCTGAAGCATAGACATCATTTTTTCGTTATCAAATTCATCGATCTTATTTTCAAACATCTCGTGGAGATGTTCTTCATATTGCGTATTCACTCCATAGACTCCTTTCTTTTAGACTCTTACAATCCCGTTCAGTAAATATTTTTGTAGGACTTTTTGCTGCGCTTTGATTTTTTCCACCTTACACTGATGAAGGGTGATAAGGTTGTCGAGCTGGCTGAAATACTGTCCGATCATCTTTTGCTCATCAAGTGATGGAAGTGAAACAGCTATTTCCATAACCTTGTTTTTAGAAATATTGTATCGTGAGATACCTTGTGCCAACAAAGTAATTTTTGCTCTTGCAGACTCAGATCGTAGCATATACGCAAGATAGTAGCTGTCTATTTTTTCTGAAGGACGAAAGCCGAAGCAAAAGCTGTTAAGATAAGTTTTTCCCCGTTTTTCAAGCAGAATAGAGGACATTCCTACTTCTTCGGGCGTTTCGGACGAAGTGGTAAAAAACACATCTCCAACTTCAACTTCATTTTGCTTAGAGTCGATTTCTATCGGCTCGGTCATTTCTGGATTGCTGATAGGATTTGAAAAGACATTCATATAAGTCACAAATCGAGCCTGTCCGTGACCAAAATCGCCTTTTGTTTTTCCCGATAAGCCTGTGTATGTTTGCCCCATCTCTCCCAACTTACGCTGTTCCCAAGCATCAGTGAAACCTTTAAACCTCCATTCAGGCACTCTTTCACCTTTTTTGGGAAACATTTTTTTTAACCATATCGATTTTAGTTGTTTCAGTTTTTCTATATATTGATTATACAACTCAATCGCCTCATCCCATTTCATAAGGATTTCGGCAATTTTGGATTGTTCTCTATGTGAGGGTAGGTTTATAGCCACCTGACTTAACATCGGACCGCTAGTAAGGGCTCGCGTGGTCATAGAACTCCTTTTTATAATTTCCTGTCGCATCAGTGGTTCCGAGTAACAATATTGATGATATTCTCTGGACACGAGGTTGTTATATGGTCTTGCTCTAAGAACGAAACCGCTAAATACGGCATTTTCAATATCTTCAAGCAAAACAGATGAATATCCAATTTCATCTATTGTTTCAGATGTACGTGTAAAAAAAACATCCCCACACTTTGCTTCATAGTTTTGAATTTCATTTTTCGAAAGAACGACTCTACCCTTGATATCTTTCGCTTTTAAACCTCTCTTTTTCCAAACATCAGTGTAATTAACAATCGGTGTACCTTGTCCAAAAGCTTCTTTTTCTTTGTTAAGGCCGTTTTTGAACTTGAAAATATCTCCTAAAGTATGCTCTGCCCATTCAATTGGTACAATTCCAACCGAAGTTTTTTTGTATCCATTTGGTATTTCACCGTTATTCAATTTGGCTATTCGTTGTTTTATTTCTGTTTTCATAAATCCGAATCCTTCTGATATAAAACCATAAAAAGACTAATATCATTTCTTCTGTCAACTATTTTACTTTTTTTCTGCCTTGGATGCTAATGTAAAAGCATAATTGCTAACATAAACCTTCAATTTGTCGCCGACTTTTATTTTTTCTTTACAAATCAGTATTTTAGAACGGATTGCTTTGCCGTCATTATATTCTGCTTCAAAAATGTAACTTCTATAAATATTCATAGTAGGATTAATAAAGAACAATCCATTTTTTATATACACTATGCCGAGAAGAATTAGTAAAACAACCATTACAATAATATCAACAACGTCCGTAAATGAAAATGCAAAAAGTTCGAGAATAAATAAAGAGAAGTATCCTAAGTAATATTCTGCCGTTCTATTTGTCACACTTGTTACAACTACTAGATCAGTAGATAGTTCCTTATTCTTTGAGATTAAAAAAATTGTGCAAATCGTTATAAGCACTACTAACCCAACAACTATAAAAAGTTGTACGCTGAGCAAATCCGTATATAAACCTTCGCCTGATATGGCATTTTTTAAAATGGTGGCATAGTCCTTTATCAATATAAGCCAAAACATTGGTAAAAAGGCAGAAAGATACATTATTACTTTCTTCACAATTAAACTCCTTTGGTTTCAATTATTTCTTCTGTAAAGAGTTGCTTACTATATACCTCTCGAATAATGTCAATGATTAAATCGGCATTTGCTTCAGTACAAATAATTTTATCTTTTTCGTCAAAGGTTATTGTGGAAAATCTCTCATCGCCGTTAAGTACTTCTTTGACCTTGTTGTTTGGAATTTTGCTCCAATCCGTTTTTGAGTTTTTAAGCGCATTGGCAAGACGCAATGTTCTTGTCTTACCAGCTGTTGCTTTAGCAAAAAACACATCGACAGAAGTCAAAATCGGCCACTTCTCAATTTCAGGTTTAGCATCTTCTACCATCTTCTTGGCGGATTCGTAGTAGTTAAACATGGATTCAAAATTGTTCTCATTAAGAACGATCGAAATATCGTCAAGAATAACAGCATCAATACATCCATTTAAAACAAGAATATCCCCTTTCTTTTCCACTAATCCATCTGCAGTAAAAGCGAACTTCATGCCTTTTTTATACCATGTTTCGGTCTTTAAGTATTTTGACACAAAATATATGTGTTTTATATCATCATTTTCGGTATATGCAAAGTCAATTACGATGATAGAATAATCATCATCAAATGTTTCTTTACCAAGAAGTACTCCTTCTTCATCTGACTTCCGAATACTTTCTTGCATAGCTACCCACATAATTATCTTTTCGGTACCAATTTCGATTAATGCATTTTTAGAGGTATGAACGAAATCATAAGCTGCAAACGAACGACCATCAACAAAATGTTCCAAATTAGAGCAGTACTTTTCCCTAATGTCATCGTTTATACCGTTAGGAAGGCGAAATGCCTCAAAACTTTTGCGTGTTACCTTCTTCAATAAATATAGATTAACAGTGGCTTTACGTAATTCTGCAATCAGTTTCGTAAAATCTTCAGTTGTCATTTTATTCTTAACTCCTTATGTTTTTTGCCTTTTGCTTTGTTGAGGAAGTCTTATCGTAGCTTAATATTATTCGTTACATTATTTATAAATCTATAATGTACTTTAAAGCGGAGCGCAGTAACTGTGCTTGTATTGCGAGTTATGGTTGCAGTGATTGCATATGTGACAAATGATACCGCGGATTTTGCGAAGATAAAAATGCGGGTTTTGAGATTATTGTTCATTGGCATCATCTCCTTTTTTTAACAATTGAAATCACGAGTACAATGCAAGCTGCTACCGTCTCCATCGCATAGTGACTTATAGTTTTAATTTCTTTGTAAATAATTTGTTTTCTTTATCAACAGATATATAATGCACATTGTCACCTTTATTAAAAGCTGCTATCATTTTGCTTTCAAAAGTATTTTGATTCCAGTTTGTATCGAATAAATATGTAGATTCTGTGAGCATTGTAGCTCCGCAATCTTCGACAAGAGCATAAAAATCATCGTAATTATTTCCATTTTTTACATCATAAGTGACAACACGTTTCATTATAAAATTTATCTCCTTTTAATCTTATCTATTTTTTTTAATTCAGCCCAAGTTCTTCAAGATATTTTGCCATTTGTGCTTCTACTTCGGCAATTCTGATTTTCAAATCTACGATCTCTGCGTTCACCTCGTCGATATTAATAATCTCTTCCTCTTCAAAGGTATCAACGTAACGGGGAATGTTCAGGTTGTATTCATTCTCTACAATTTCATCAAGTGTTGCAACGTGAGCGTATTTTTCATACTTCTCGGAATCGAGTTTTTCGCCATTGCGGAAAGCCCGATAAGTTTCAACGATCTTAGTGATGTGGGCAGGTTCAAGAACGTTCTTCGCCTTGTCCTTCTTAAACTCTTTGGACGCGTCTACAAAGAGGACGTCAGTTGTATTTCTGCCTTTACGGAACACGATGATACAAGCAGGAATGGACGTTCCGTAGAAAAGGTTTTCGGGAAGCCCGATAACCGCATCAATCAGATTTTTTTCTATGACTGTCTGCCGGATGCGACCTTCGCTCGCACCACGGAAAAGAACGCCGTGAGGCGCAACTGCCGCAACCCGCCCGTTACCGCTCATACTTGCAATCATATGAAGAAGAAACGCCCAGTCTCCTTTGCTCGCCGGGGGAATCCCCATATCAAACCGATGCCAACGGTCAAGGTTTGCCTCCATCTTAAATTCTTTCTTTTTGACCTTTTTCTTGCCGGAATCCGTTTCATCATCGTCTACGGAGACCTCTCCGCCGGGATTAAAGCCTTCTGCCCACTTGTCTTTACTGAAAGGCATATTTGCGACGATACAATCAAACTTCATCAAGTTTCCGTCGCTGTCAAGATGTTGTGGGTTGGCAAGTGTATCACCCCACTTAATATTCGCATCTTTAACGCCGTGAATAAACATATTCATTCGTGCCATTGATATAGCGGAGCTGTTTACTTCCTGACCGTACATCTGCACCTTATCAAAGCCACCCTTACGAGCTGCTCGAATCAAGAGCGAACCGGATCCACACGTGGGGTCGTATACACGGTCATTTTCCTTGGGAGCAACAATCTGCGCCATAATTTCGGATACCTGCTGAGGAGTAAAGAAGCTTCCGGCTTTCTTACCTGCCATCGTTGCGAATTCACCGATCATGTACTCATATGCATCGCCGATAACATCAGCAGGAATCTGTCCTTCCTCGGTCGCAATATTACGAGGTCTGAGGTTGAGATTTGCAAAGTCATTAAGCAAGTTGCGAAGAATAGGATTCTTCTGCTCCTTCTTGCCGAGATTGCTTTCGCTGTTAAAATCAATGCCTCTGAAAATACCGTTCAGAATGGCATTGGTGCTTTCGATTCCAGTCAAGGCTTCACTAATCTTATTGCCAAGATCGGCGGCGTACTGATTTTCCAGCAGGTAATCAAAAGTATATTCGTATTTGAGTGTAAAGGGAAGGTTTTCAATCTGTCTTTCCAAACGGATACCCTCATATTTCTCTTTAAGGTCATCAACACTTTCGGCATAAGTATCGCTAAGATACTTAACGAAAAACATTGAAAGGACATAATCCTTATAATTGGCAGCGTCAATATTATCTCTGAAAGTGTTTGCTCCCGCCCAAAGAGCTCTTTTAATATCATCAAACGTGGTCTTAGCCATTATATTTTCCTCCAAAGGTTTCTACGTATTTTTTGATTTGATAGTTTCGTTTTTGACTTTCAAGTTCTGCCAGCCTGCTTTTCATCTTTTCAAGCTCAATGCCACTATACCACAGATCTCCGACCAATATTTGCTTTTCGTAGGGGAGAAGCGGGATCATGACTTCCTCGAGATGCTGTCGGCTTACGGATTTCATTACCGCACCGACCGAGCTGGACTCTGATAAGGACTCAATTCTTTCATTTAGCTGCATCGCAAGGTATTTGGAGTATACTTCTTGCTTAGGAGTTATAACGATCAAGTTGTTTCCGGCGTACATTTCATTAGGTATATAATCAATGTAATTCACAAACATAGGACTGATACGTTTAACCACGATATCATCTTCCTTGATCAGTAATTCATCATCTGGTACGTAATTGGTTGCTGTCGCTTCATATATAATTGTATTATTTCTCAAAAAATTGGCACATTGCAACCACATTGTAGGCATTTCTTGGGTTTTGGTTCGCCCAGGGGAAACAACACAGAACTTGATTTCTGCTATTTCAGATAATCTTAAGTGTTTCATTTTCATCCTCTTTATAAAATAAGACGCGGTGAGATAGAATCCCGCGTCTCCTGAATTAATATCTGGGAAGATTTTCGAGATTGTCTGCCTTGATATTGTTATTGTCCGTTCTCAGATATCGGTTATCGACAACGTGAATTTCTTCACCATCGCACCATCTGCCGCCTCGAACATACTTTGTATGAGCATGCCCCGGATTTGCATTTATAAAGCGAATCATATCCGCTTTACTGCAACGCTTACAAGCATTTTCGTACAATGAGTTAGTCCACATAACCTCAGAAATGTACAGTTCGTTACCGTACGAATTCTTGGTGTAGTGAACCTTATCAACATACACCACCTTTTGCTTTCTCCTTTCTTTTTTTACTCGCAAATAAGATGGCTCTTGACAAATCTCAAAAAATGTGCTATACTTAATTTACCACAACCAAGTATGGCGAAAGCCATCGAGCGTGCTGATTTCTATCAAATCGGCGCGCTTTTTATCTGCTGTAATCATTATACAGCAAAATTTATGATTTGTCAAGCACTTTTTCAAAAAATATTTCCTGCTTTTTGTTGTAAGTGAATTACAGCAAAATATATGGGCGCGGAATGCGCTTTTAGATCTTTTTTAAGAATCACCACAAATCTGCCGAATTATGAGTGTCGGTTATCTTTGATTACTCCAGCGCAGTTTTTGAGTGTTGATATCGCTTCCGCTTTGTGAAACCTTGCATTTGCATAAAATTACAAAGTGAGCTCTTTAGCTTATGATTGGCGATGTCGGGAAGAATGTCGGGGTATTTGTCGGCATAGCACATATTTTCATTTTAGTCAAGTACGATTAGGTAAATCGTGATTAGGTATTTTTGAATCGTGAGCCTGCAACTCGCTCGGTCTGAATCTTTGATTACAGCGATGCAATTTTTCATTCGTGAGGGGACTTGAAATGTTCATGCTTTTATGGTATAATGGCAGTAGCAAAAAAACCTCCTCGGGCTGTAACTTGCGGCTCGTGCGAGGTGGTATAAAAATACGGGATTTAGCTTCTGACCACACCTTTGACCACTTACGACTCCGGACTACCCGGATTTTATGCCGCGAAGA
>ULNM01009400.1_pt1 | contig 16643 bp, 9 predicted proteins | sample 1951921 | NCBI WGS metagenome assembly ULNM01 (sample SAMEA4835577, study PRJEB28245) | human gut metagenome | biome: gut microbiome; material: fecal sample | place: Denmark | collected 2008
CGCGGCATATTCCGCCACGCCGGATGCGGAAAGCCCAGTCTGCGTCAGATCAATCAGCGCTTCGCCGATGGCAGTGATATCGAACATGGTCAGCATCCTCCTGATGTAATACTATTTCCAGATTCACCTGCGCCATCTGCTTGCGCCTTTTCCCTTCTGGCGTCCGCTCATTCCACTTAGCGTAGCGCTGCTACGCTGCGTTTCATTCACGTTAGCCAGAATGAAAAATTCGCGGCGCATCTTGGCGCATTCTTATCTGGAAATAGTATAAGTTTGTCTGCATTATACCGCGGAAAAGGCGAATTGACAAGGTTTTGTCATGCAAATTTAGCAAAAAAGTGCGCTGATTTCGCACGAATCTGTCAAAAACGATTGCATTTTGCGAAAATTGATAGTAAAATATACTTGACGCATTGCCGCAAAAACAGGCGGCTTTGCAAAGCAGAAGGAGGAGACATCCCCATGAAAATGACATTCCGCTGGTATGGCCGCGAGTCCGACCCGATTCCGCTGAAGTATGTGAAGCAGATTCCTGGCATGTCCGGTCTGATGGGTTTGCTGGATAAGCCCGCCGGTGTCGACTGGCCTGAAGAGGAGGTCAAGGCGCTGGTGGAGGAAGTCCACGCCGCCGGACTGGAGCTGGAAGTGGTCGAGTCCGTCAATGTCCACGAGGACATCAAGATGGGTCTGCCCACGCGCGACGAATATATTGCCAACTACATCTCGACCATCCGCACGCTGGCGAAGTACGGCGTGAAGGTCATCATCTACAACTTCATGCCCGTCTTTGACTGGCTGCGCACCGACTTGGCGCGTGTCATCCCGGAGGACGGCTCGAACTCCCTGTACTTCGACGAGAAGGATTTGGGCGAAATGGGCCCGATGGAAATCGTCCGCCGCACCGCCGCCGATTCGCAGGGCTTTACGCTGCCCGGCTGGGAGCCGGAGCGTCTGGCGCTGCTGGAAACGACCCTGCGCCAGTACGAAAAGCTCACGCCCGATGACCTGCGCGCGAACTACAAGTACTTCCTTGACGCTGTGATTCCTGTCTGCGAGGAAGTTGGCATTCGCATGGCGTGCCATCCCGATGACCCGGCATGGCCGATTTTCGGGCTGCCGCGCATTGCGCATAGCCAGGAGGATTTCGACAAGATTATCAAGCTCCATGACAGCCCCGCGAACACCGTCTGCCTCTGCACCGGCTCTCTGGGCTGCTCGCCGGACAACGACATTCCGTCCATCATCCGCCACTTCGGCGAGATGAACCGCATCGGCGCGATGCACGTTCGCAACATCAAGTTCCTGGGCTACCATCACTTCCGCGAAGCCGCGCACCTGTCCGAAGCGGGCGACCTGAACATGTTCGACATCATGGAAGCCATCTACGACACCTGCCCGGACACCTACATCCGCCCCGACCACGGCCGCATGATCTGGGACGAAAAGGGTCGCCCCGGCTACGGTCTGTATGACCGCGCGCTGGGCGCGACGTACCTGAACGGCCTGTGGGAAGCTATCTGCCGCATGAAGGGCGAAAAGAAGTGATACTATTTCCTGCATTCGCCCGCGGCGCATCTTGGCGCATTCTCATTTGGAAATAGTATAATCAACGGATAACAAAGGGGAGAAGCAATATGAAACTGTCCTATCAGGGCATTCAGGACAAGCAGGGCTATGCCGCCGCGCAGGTGGCGCTGCCGCAGTACGACTGGGCGAAGATGGCGGAGAAGACCGCCGAGAAGCCCGTGTGGGTGCATTTCGGCGCGGGCAACATCTTCCGCGGCTTTATCGCGGGACTTCAGCAGCGCCTGCTGAACGCGGGGCTGGCAGACTCCGGCATCGTCGCGGCGGAAACGTTCGACTATGACATTATCGACAAGATTTATGTGCCGCATGACAGCATGACGCTCATGGTGTCGCTCAAAGCCGACGGCTCGACGCAGAAGGAAGTCATCGCGTCGATTGCAAGGGGCATCAAGGCAAACTGTGCCGATGAAGCCCAGTGGCAGCAGCTGACGGACGTGTTCACCGCGCCGTCGCTGCAAATGGCGTCCTTCACCATCACCGAGAAGGGCTATGCGCTGCGCAACATGAAGGGCGAACTGATGCCCGTGGTCGTGTCCGACATGGAAAACGGCCCGAAGCAGGCGCATCACGCGATGGCGGTCGTGGCGGCGATGCTCTACGCGCGCTATCAGGCGGGCGCTATGCCGATTGCCATGGTCAGCATGGACAACTGTTCCCACAACGGCGAGAAGCTGCGCGCGAGCGTGATGGAAATCGTCGCGGCGTGGGTGAAGAACGGGCTTGTTCCGGCGGATTTCGAGGCGTATGTGAACGACGAAGCGCGCGTCTCCTTCCCGTGGAGCATGATTGACAAGATTACCCCCCGTCCGGCGGAAATCATCGAGAAGCAGCTGATGGACGCGGGCTTTGAGGAAATGCAGCCCGTCATCACCAGCCGCAATACCTACATTGCGCCGTTCGTCAATGCCGAGGTGCCGCAGTATCTTGTTGTGGAGGATCGCTTCCCGAACGGCCGTCCGGCGCTGGACAAGGCGGGCGTGTACCTCTGCGACCGCAAGACCGTCAATGACACCGAGCGCATGAAGGTGACGACCTGCCTGAACCCGCTGCATACCGCGCTGGCGGTGTACGGCTGCCTGCTGGGCTACACCTCCATTGCGGCGGAAATGAAGGACGCGGAGCTGGTCAAGCTGGTCAAGACGATTGGCTACAAGGAAGGGCTGCCCGTCGTGACGGATCCCGGCATCATCAGCCCGAAGGCATTCATCGACGAAGTGGTGGAGCAGCGTCTGCCGAACCCCTTCATCCCTGATACGCCCCAGCGCATCGCGACCGACACGTCTCAGAAGGTTGGCATCCGCTTCGGCGAGACCATCAAGAGCTACATGGCGTCCGATACGCTCAATCCCGCTGACCTGACTGCAATTCCGCTGGCACTGGCAGGCTGGATTCGCTACCTCATCGGCGTGGATGACAACGGCGCGCCGATGAACGTCTCCTCCGACCCGATGCTTGCTACCTTGCAGGCGGCGCTGGCAGGCGTGACGCTCGGTCAGCCGGATTCGGTGGATGGCAAGCTGGAGGGCATCCTCGGCAACGCAAGCATCTTCGGGGTCAGCCTGTATACGGCGGGTCTGGCGGACAAGGTGACGGCGGATGTCAAGGAACTGCTGGCAGGGCCGGGCGCTGTCCGCGCGACGCTGAAGAAGCATCTGGCATAAACAATTTCATATGAAAAGGGGAGGAAGTTTCGCGCTTCCTCCCCATGTTTTATTGGATTTACTCCACGTCCTGCAGCGCGTCGTAGCCCTCTTCGCCCGTGCGCACCTTGATGACGTTCTCCACGTCGTACACGAAGATCTTGCCGTCGCCAATGTGCCCGGAGTACAGCACCTTCTTCGCCGTGTCGATGACCGTGCGAACCGGAATCTTGCACACCACGATGTCCACCTGCACCTTTGGCAAAAGGTTCATTTCCACCGCGACGCCGCGATAGTATTCCGGACGGCCCTTCTGCATCCCGCAGCCGAGCACCTGCGAAACGGTCATGCCGGTTACGCCGATTTCCTCCATTGCCGTTTTCAGCACCTCGAAGCTGCTCTGCTTGCAGAGGATGGAGACCTTCGTCATCTTCACGTCAGAAGCAGGCGCCTTGTCGCTGCGTACCACCACCGGCACAGCGTCATCCACCGAGACCTTTGGCGTTTCGACCGCAACGGTCGGCACAGCTTCCACCGACGTCAGCAGAGAAGTCACGGGCATGAAGTCCGCATAGCCAGACGCAAGACCGTGCTCCATGATGTCCAGACCCGCGATTTCTTCCTCGCGGCTCACACGCAGACCGAAAATCGCCTTGATGAGGAGGAACGCAAGCGTAATCGTGACCGCCGTCCATGCGCAGACGCTCAGCACACCCAGCAGCTGCAGACCCAGCAGCTCGAAGCCGCCGCCGTAGAACAGACCAGTCAGCATCCCTTCGGGATAATCAGGCGTTGTGCCCGTCGCCAGCAGACCAACCGCCAGCGTGCCCCAGATGCCGTTGAGGAAATGCACTGCGACCGCGCCGACCGGGTCGTCAATGTGCAGCTTGTTGTCCAAGAACCACACGCCGAAGTTGACAATCAGACCGGAGACAACGCCGACGATAATCGCACCCGTGCAGTCCAGCACGTCGCAGCCCGCCGTGATGCCGACCAGACCCGCCAGAGAGGCGTTCAGGCACATCGACACATCCGGCTTGCCGTAATGTACCCAAGTGAAAATCATGCAAACAACTGTCGCCACGGAAGGCGCAACCGTCGTCGTCAGGAAAATCGAGCCGAGGGATTCGATGCTCTTCGCCGCCGCGCCGTTGAAGCCGTACCAGCCGAGCCACAGGATGAACACACCGAGGCAGCCAAGCGGAATGTTATGACCGGGGAACGCATTCACGCCGACAATCTTGCCGCTCTTGTCCTTGGAGAACTTGCCGATGCGCGGGCCAACCATCTTTGCGCCAATCAGCGCGCACAGACCGCCGACCATGTGAATTGCGCACGAACCGGCGTAGTCATGGAAGCCCAGCTGCGACAGCCAGCCGCCGCCCCAAATCCAGTGTGCCTCGATGGGGTAAATCAGCGCGGAAATAATGGCGGAATACACGCAGTAGGAGAGGAACTTCGTGCGTTCTGCCATTGCGCCGGAGACGATGGTCGCCGTCGTCGCGCAGAAGACGAGGTTAAAGACGAAGTTCGAGAAATCGAAATTCGGGTACGCGGTGAAAATATCAAAACCGGGCTTGCCGATAAAGCCCATCAGGTCTTCGCCCAGCAGAAGCGAGAAGCCAATCAGGATGAACATCACTGTGCCGATGCAGAAGTCCATCAAGTTCTTCATCAGGATGTTGCCCGTGTTCTTCGCGCGGGTGAAGCCGGTTTCGACCATTGCGAAGCCTGCCTGCATCCAGAAAACGAGCGCCGCGCCGATTAAAAACCATACGCCGAAGATTTCGCTGTCAACTGATGCCATGATGCTGGAAAGATCCATTTCCATGCGCCTCCTAATCCTTTTGTGGGGTGAGTTGCCACCGTGGATGAATACAAAAAACGTGCAGGCGAACGGCAGAACCGTTCCACCTGCACGTCCTTGTGCAGAAGGTTATTACACGTTGAAGAGCAGGTCGTCATACGTCGGGAAGGGCCAGTACTCCTTGCCGACCAGCGTTTCCAGCTCATCCGCCTGTTCGCGGACAGCCGCCATCGCCGGAATGATGACGTTGTGTTCGTACTTGGCGCACTCCAGTGCGTCGCCGTGGCAGGTCGCCTTGACCGCGCCGCGCAGCCCTTCCAGCGCCTTGTACAGCTTGGCGTTGCGCTCGGCAACATCCGCCAGCACATGCGCTTCCGCATAGGGTTCGACGCCTGCCGTCTTCATGGCGTTGACAGCCTTGGCAGTCGCACCGGCGAACTTCATACATGCCGGGAGAATTTCCTTCTCTGCCATCATCAGGCAGGTTTCCGCCTCGATGTTGAGCACCTTGGCGTAGTTCTCCAGCTTGATTTCGTAGCGGGAGCGGATTTCCGCCTCGGTGAAGACGCCGAAGGTGGTGAAGAGCTTGATGTTCTTCTCGTCCAGCATGTGCGGCAGCGCATCGACGGTCGAAACGTAGTTCGGCAGACCGCGGCGGGCGGCTTCCTCCACCCATTCGGGAGCATAGCCGTTGCCGTTGAAGATGATGCGGTTGTGCTTGCGCAGGTTGCTCACAATCAGGTTGTGCAGCGTCTCACGGAAGCTCTCCGCGTTTTCCAGTTCATCCGCAAATTCCTTCAAGGACTGTGCGACGATGGTGTTGATGACCACGTTCGCTTCCGCAATGGACTCGGACGACCCCAGCGAGCGGAACTCGAACTTGTTGCCCGTGAAGGCGAACGGGGAGGTGCGGTTGCGGTCAGTGTTGTCCTTGGGGAACTTCGGCAGCACACTCACGCCGATTTCGAGGTCGTGCTTTTCGCTTGCGCAGTATTCCTTCTCTTCCTCGAAGGCGTTGACAATCGCGGACAGCTCGTCGCCGAGGAACATGGAGATAATCGCGGGCGGCGCTTCGTTCGCGCCCAGACGATGGTCATTGCCGGCGGACGCGACGGAGATGCGCAGCAAATCGGCATATTCATCAACTGCCTTGATAACCGCCGTCAGAATCAGCATAAACTGCGCGGAGGTCGCCGGGTCGTCGCCGGGCTCAAGCAGGTTGTAGCCGGTGTTGGTGGACATCGACCAGTTGTTGTGCTTGCCGGAGCCGTTGACGCCCGCAAAAGGCTTCTCGTGCAGCAGGCACACCAGACCGTGGCGCTGGGCAATTTTCTTCATCATTTCCATCGTCAACTGATTGTGGTCGGTTGCGACGGAGGTGATGGAAAAAATCGGGGCAAGTTCGTGCTGTGCGGGGGCAACTTCATTGTGCTCGGTTTTGGCGAGGATGCCCAGCTTCCACAGCTCTTCGTTCAGGTCGGTCATGAACGCCTGAACGCGCGGCTTGATCGAGCCGAAATAGTGGTCTTCCAGCTCCTGCCCCTTCGGCGGCTTGTTGCCGAACAGGGTGCGGCCGGTGAAAATCAAGTCCTTGCGCTGGTCGTAGAGCGCCTTGTCAACAAGGAAATACTCCTGCTCCGGGCCGACGGTGGAGGTCACGCGCGTTGCGTCACGGCCGAAGAGCTTCAGCACGCGAACTGCCTGCGTGGACAGCGCCTCCATCGAGCGCAGCAGCGGCGTCTTCTGGTCGAGCGCTTCGCCGCCGTAGGAGCAGAACGCCGTCGGGATGCACAGCACGCCATCCTTGATGAAGGCGTAGCTGGTGGGATCCCACGCCGTGTAGCCACGCGCCTCAAACGTGGAGCGCAGGCCGCCGGAGGGGAACGAGGAAGCGTCCGGCTCACCGCGGACGAGTTCCTTGCCGCTGAATTCGAGGATAATCTTGCCGCCGTCCTTGGGCGAAATGAAGCTGTCGTGCTTTTCAGCGGTGATGCCGGTCAGGGGCTGGAACCAGTGCGTATAATGCGTAACGCCGCGTTCCACCGCCCAGTCCTTCATGGCGTTTGCCACGACGTTGGCCACCTGCGGGTCAAGGGGCGTACCATCAGTGATGGTTTTGTGCAGCGCCTTGTAAATATCCTTGGGCAGACGCTTCTGCATGACGGCGTCATTGAAAACGCTGCTGCCGAAAAGCTCTTCGATGTTGGCCATCCGGGATTCCTCCTCCAAAGTCATTTCGCTCTTGAAAGCATTCCAGCGGCGGGGGAAAGCGGCTCTGCTTTCCGTCGCGCTCCTCGTAAAACGCGTTTTTTCGCATTTACGAAGAAAAGGGCAACTGCGAGAACGAATGAAATTCATCTCACAGCGCCCTTGCTGTTGACAACAAGTATAGCGGCTTGGAAAGGATTTGTCAAGGGCTTTTTTGCATTGATTCTGTTTTTTCCCTTCAAAAACGACAGAAAAAACGAAAATGCCGAACGTTCGCAAAAAGCTGCAAACGCCCCGAATGCGGAAAAAATGGGCGTTGATGTGAATCTTGCTGTTCGCAGCTCGAAGCCGATGAAGCGAAAAAGTGCAGGATGAGACTAAAAATGCAGGAAACGGGACAAAAATACAGCGAAACGGACAAACACAGAAGAACACGGTTTCCCTTGACAAAAAAGCGGAAAAGCATTATTGTATTAGGAAGAGTTCTGCACCGGCTGGAAATGCATTCGAGCCGACAAGGGAGGGGAAAAACAATGAGCTTTCCCGTGCATCCGTGGAAAGTAGTCGAACGCGGCTGGCAGCCCAATACCCAGCGCTTCGCCGAGTCGCTGATGTCGCTGGCGAATGGCTATATGGGTCTGCGTGGCAATTTTGAGGAAGATTATTCCGGCGACAGCTTTCAGGGAACGTATCTGGGCGGCGTGTGGTATCCCGATAAGACACGCGTCGGATGGTGGAAAAAAGGCTATCCGGAGTATTATGCGAAGGTTATCAACACCATCAACCTCATCGGCATCCACGTCATCATCGACCAGCATCCGCTCGACCTCAGCCGCGCGACGGTCTGGGAATATGAGCGCGAGGTGGACATGCGCACGGCCGTGCTGTACCGCCACGCCTGCGTGGACATGGACAAGGGCAGCCTGACGCTGGACACTTGGCGCTTTGTGTCGATGGATACGAAGGAGCTGCTGGCGATTCGCTATCAGGTGACGCCGTCGTTTGATTGCCGGATGGAGGTTTCGCCCTATCTGGATGGCAACGTCCGCAATGTTGATGCGAACTACGACCAGTCCTTCTGGAACATGGTGGATGGCGAGGGCTGGGATGAGCGCGGCGGCGTGCTGGTGCAGACGAAGCCGAATCCCTACGGCGTGCAGCGCTTCACCGTCGCGGCGGCAATGACGAACCGCGTTGAGGGCATCGACTATATTGATATGGCGTCCAAAGCCGGCTACTGCGCTGCGCTCTATGCGGGCGATATTCACTCCGGCACAACTGTCTCGGTGGAAAAGTACGTCGCCGTGTTCACCAGCCGTGACCACGACAAAGACCAGCTGATGGACTTGGCGATGGCGGCGGCGCAGCAGGCGTGCGACGAGGGATGGCAGAAGGCGCTCAAAGCGCATCAGGCAGCGTGGCACGAGCGCTGGGAAATGGCGGATGTGCAGATTGAGGGCGACGACAGCGCGCAACAGGGTATCCACTTCAACCTCTTCCAGCTGCTCAGCACCTACACGGGCAGCGACGCACGCCTCAACATCGGCCCGAAAGGCTACACGGGCGAACGCTTCGGCGGATCGACGTACTGGGATACGGAAGCCTACTGCCTGCCGGTGTTTCTGGCGATTCGCGGGGCGGACACGGCGCGCCAGCTGCTGCTTTACCGCTATCACCATCTCGAAGCGGCGAAGCGCAACGCGGCGAACCTAGGTATGCCCGGCGCGCTCTATCCCGTTTCGACCCTCAACGGCAGCGAGTGTCACAACGAGTGGGAAGTCGCGTTCGAGGGCATCCACCGCAATGCCGCGATTGTCCACGCTATCTTTGAGTACACGATGTACACGGGGGACGAGACGTACCTGCTCGGCGAGGGCGTCGAGGTGATGGCGGAGATCGCGAAATTCTGGGTCGGGCGTGTGCATTTCAATCAGCGGACGCAGAAGTACATGATTTTCGGCGTGACCGGCCCGAATGAGTACGAGAACAACGTCAACAACAACTGGTACACCAACCGCATGGCGGCGTGGTGCCTGGAGTATTTTGTGGAGACATGCGCCAAGCTGGATGACGACCGCTTGGAAGCCTTGCAGATTACGCCGGATGATCTCAAGCACATGCAGGACATTGCCGACCGCATGTATTATCCTGACGACCGCGGTCTGGGCATTTTCCCGCAGCATGACGCCTTTCTGGACAAGGATTTGCGCCCCGCGTCCGACATCCCGGCGGAGGAGCGCCCTATCTATATGCACTGGTCGTGGGATCGCATCCTGCGTTCGGGGTACATCAAGCAGTCGGATGTGCTGATGGGCTTGTACTTCCTCAACCACGTCTACGACACCGAAACGCTTCGGCGGAATTTCGACTTCTATGCGCCGCTGACGCTGCACGAATCGGGCTTGTCGCCCTGCATCCATTCGATTATGGCGGCGCAGCTTGGTGAAAAAGACCTCGCAGTGGCGATGTACAAGCGGACGGCGCGCTATGATTTGGACAACATCAATCAGGATTCGCAGGACGGGCTGCATATCACCAGCATGTCCGGCTCGTGGCTGGCGATTGCGAAGGGCTTTGCGGGAATGCGCACGCTCGGCGGACTGCGCTTCAAACCGTTCCTGCCGGATTGCTGGAATGGATACAGCTACAAATTCAATTACCGCGGGCGCATCATCGAACTGCGCGTGAAGCCCAAAGGCGTGACGCTGACGCTGATTTCCGGCGAGCCGATCAGCGTGACGATTTACGGCCATCCGTATGAACTCGAAGATGTGTTGACCGTTCCACTGGAAGGGTAATCTGCCCAAAGCAAAAGGGGAGAAAGAAACAGGCTTTCCCCCTTTTTTGCGTGGAAAGACGTAATTTTCCGCGTTTTCTGCTCTGCTTTTGCCCTGTTCATTTGGGCAGAAATGTGCTATAATGTACCTATGCGCAGGGGGGCTGACCCCTTGCGGTGAAGGAGTGCGAAATATGTTTGAGCCCCGCGTGAAGAACGGACAGACGGACTTGCTGATGAAGGCGCTGTTGTCGCTGGAATCAACGGACGAGGCGTATCGCTTCTTCGAGGATTTGTGTACCATTGCGGAAATCAAGAGCATGGCGCAGCGCATCGAGGTGGCGAAGATGCTCCGCGAACATGCCACCTATCAGGAAATTGCCCGTCAGACGGGTGCATCCTCCGCAACCATCAGCCGCGTCAACCGGGCGCTGCTTTATGGCGCGAGCGGCTATACGGCGGTGCTGGATGCCATGGAAAATGCCGCGGAAAAGGAAAAGAAAGATTGAGGAAACAAAAATGGATTTAAGTATGCTCAACCCGCAGCAGCGCTTGGCAGCGGAAACGCTGGAAGGCCCGGTGCTGATTCTGGCTGGCGCAGGCTCCGGCAAGACCCGCGCCCTGACCTGCCGCGTGGCGAACCTGATGGCGCACGGCGTGGCGGCGTACCATATTCTGGCGCTGACGTTCACCAACAAGGCGGCGAAGGAAATGAAGGAGCGAATCGCCGCGCTGGTGGGCGATCAGGCGAACGACGCGTGGATTTCCACATTCCACTCCACCTGCGCCAAAATCCTCCGCCGCGATATTGAGAAACTCGGCGGTTATACCCGTTCTTTCGTCATTTATGATGACGACGATCAGGGCGCGGTGCTGAAGGAAATTTTGAAGCGCCAGAATATTGACGATAAGCTGCTGCCGATTCGCGAATTGAAGGCGAAAATTTCCGATGCGAAGAACAAGCTGATGGGTCCGGACGAGTGGTTCGACCATTCCGACCGCGATTTCCGCTGCCAGCAGATTCACACGGTCTTCGTCGAGTACGAAGCGCGCCTGAAAACGCTCAATGCCTTGGATTTTGACGACCTTCTCGTCAAGACGCTGGAACTGCTCGCCGACCATCCGCCTGTGCTGGATGTGTACCGCAAGCGCTTCCAATATGTCATGGTGGACGAATATCAGGATACGAACTATGCGCAGTATATGCTCGTCAAACTGCTGACTGACCAGAGTCGGAATCTCTGCGTTGTGGGCGACGACGACCAGTCGATTTACGGCTGGCGCGGCGCGGATATCCGCAATATCCTTGATTTTGAGAAGGATTATCCCGACGCGACCGTCATCAAGCTCGAGCAGAATTACCGCTCGACCGCCAATATCCTCGACGCGGCGAATCAGGTGATTGCGCACAATTCCGGGCGCAAGGAGAAAAAGCTGTGGACAGAGCAGGGCGAGGGCGACCCGATTCGCCTCTTCGACGCGGGCGACGAACGCGAGGAAGCCGCGTGGGTTGCCGACCGCATCCGCCAGCTCAACCGCCACGGCGAACCGTATGGCAATATGGCGATTCTCTACCGCACGAACGCGCAGAGCCGTGTGCTGGAAGAAATGCTGATGCGCTCGGCGATTCCCTACAAGGTCTTCGGCGGTCAGAAGTTCTATGACCGCAAGGAAGTGCGCGACGTGATTGCGTATCTGCGCGTTGTGGTCAATCCGGCGGACGATGTCTCCCTGCGCCGCATCATCAACGTGCCCAAGCGCGCCATCGGCGACAGCACCGTGCAGGAGCTGATGAATCACGCGCAGCAGAACAATATGCCGCTGTACAGCGCCCTGTCCGACGTTCCGGATTCGCTTTCCGCGCGCCCGAAAAAGTGCGTCAGCGACTTCTTTATGCTCATGACGATGCTGCTGGCGCTCAAGGAAACCATGCCGCTGGAGGAGTTCGTATCTACTTTGGTGGAAAAAACGGGCTTGCTGGCGCAGTACCAGAAGGAAGATACCGAGGAAGCCCGCTCGCGCGTGGAGAACATTCAGGAATTCATGGGTGCGGTCAGCGAATACGCGAAAGCAACGGAAAACGCGACGCTGGAGGACTATCTGGAGAACGTGTCGCTGGTGACTGACCTTGACCAGCAGGAGGACGAGCGCGGCTATGTGACGCTGATGACGCTGCACTCCGCCAAGGGCCTGGAATTCCCCGATGTGTTCATGACCGGTCTGGAGGAGGGCATTTTCCCGTCCGCGCGCAGCCTCATGGACGAGACGAAGATGGAGGAGGAGCGCCGCCTGTGCTATGTCGGCATCACGCGCGCACAGAAGCGCCTGTTCATCTCCCGCGCGAATCAGCGAATGCTGTATAATCAGGTGAATCACAACGCGCCCAGCCGCTTTTTGGCGGAAATCCCGGAACGCCTGCTGTCCGACGAAATGGCGGGCATGAAGGAGCGCTTTGGCGACCGCGTCCAGCCGCAGATGCGCTCTCGCAGCGCATACAACCGCGGCGGCACGAATCGCCCGGCGCCGTCCGGCAGTGCGCCCATCCGCCCCGGCAGCGGCAATACCGGCCTGCGCGGGCTGAATATCCCCGGCGTGCAGAAGGGCTTCGTGCAGTCCCCGGCGCGCAATATGGCCACCAGCGCCATGCAGAACCTGTATCGCCCCGGCGATCGCGTCCGCCACCTGAAGTTTGGCGAGGGCACGGTGGTGGAGGTTACGGGTTCGGGCAGCATGAGCCGCATCAAGATTGAATTCACGGCATACGGCACCAAGGAATTTGCTTTGGCGACGGCGCCGATTGTCAAGCTGGAGGATTAAGCATGGCAGACCAGACGGCGCGGATGCGTCAGCTTGCGGACACGCTCAATCAGGCGTCGCAGGCGTACTATTTCGGCAGCGAACCGATTATGTCCGACATGGAGTGGGACAAGCTCTACGACGAACTGTCGGCGCTGGAAAAGGAGACGGGCATCGTCCTGCCGGATTCTCCGACGCACCGGGTCGGCGGCGAAGTGATGACGGCGTTTGCACCGCATACGCACATCCACCGCCTGTGGAGCATGGATAAGGCACAGTCCATCGGCGCGGTGGAGGATTGGATTCGCCGCACCGAGAAGCTCAGCGGGCAGGACGACCTGCAATACTGCGTAGAGTACAAATTCGACGGCTTGACGCTGAACCTGACCTACAACGAGGGCAGGCTGATTCAGGCGGCGACGCGCGGCAACGGCATCACCGGCGAGGCGATTCTGCCGCAGGCAAAGACCATCCGCACCGTGCCGCTGACGATACCGTATCAGGGACTGCTGGAAGTGCAGGGCGAATGCATCATGCGCCTGTCCGCACTGGATACCTACAACAAGACGGCGAAAGAACCGCTGAAAAACGCCCGAAACGCAGCCGCCGGAGCGCTCCGCAATCTTGACCCCGCCGTGACCGCCTCCCGCCATCTCGATGCGTTCTTCTATCAGATTGGCACGATTGACAATCCACCGTACACCACGCAGCAGGGGATGCTTGATTTCCTGCGCGCAAATGGTTTTCAGGTCAGCCCGTATCTGGGGCAGTGCCGGAGCATCCGCGAAATTGAGGACTGTATCCACCACATCGAGGAGGAACGCAGCAGCCTCGACTTCCTGATTGACGGCGTGCTCATCAAGGTCAGCGATCTTTCCACCCGCGAGATGATGGGCTACACCGACCGTTTCCCGCGCTGGGCGATTGCGTTCAAGTTTGAGGCGGAGGAGACGACGACCGTCATCCGCGACGTGACGTGGGATGTGGGCCGCACGGGCAAGCTGACGCCCGTTGCGCATGTCGAACCTGTTGATTTTTACGGCGTGACCGTGCGCAAGGCGACACTGAACAACTGGGGCGATATCCAGCGCAAGCGGGTTGCCATCGGTGCGCGCGTGTGGATTCGCCGCTCGAACGACGTGATTCCCGAAATCATGGGGCATGTGGGGGACAGCGAAGAGGGCGAAACACCGATTGTCCGCCCGGAAGTCTGCCCGGCTTGCGGCGAAAAGCTGATTGAGCGCGGCGCACACATTTTCTGCATGAACCGCGTCTCCTGCCGCCCGCAGGCGGTTGCGCGCATCAGTCACTTCGCCAGCCGTGACGCGATGGATATTGAAGGCCTGTCAGAAAAGACGGCGGGGCAGCTCTACGACCAGATGAACGTCCGCGATCCGGCGGATTTATACACCCTCACGCGTGAGCAGGTGCTGTCGCTGGACGGCTTCAAGGACAAGAAGGCGGATAATCTGCTGTCCGCGCTGGAAAAGAGCAAGCACTGTGAGCTGGATGCGTTCCTCTTCGCGGTCGGCATTCCGAATATCGGGCGCAAGACCGCGCGTGACTTGGCGAACGCCTTCGGGACGCTGGAGAAGGTGTCCAATGCGACACAGGCGGAGCTGGTCGCCCTCGATGATGTGGGGGACATTGTTGCCCAGAGCATCACAGAATTCTTCTCCTTCGACGAGAACCGCGAGATGATTCGCCGTCTGCTGGCGGCAGGCGTGACCCCGGCGGAAAAGCAGAAGGTGGAGGGCGGCGTGTTCACCGGCATGAGCATCGTCGTCACGGGGACGCTGCCGACGCTCTCCCGGAAGGAAGCGGAAGACCTGATTGCCCGCAGCGGCGGCAAACCCGCGTCTTCGGTCAGCAAAAAAACCGCCTTCGTCGTTGCAGGCGAGGCGGCGGGAAGCAAACTGACCAAGGCGCAGACGCTGGGTATCGAAGTGATTGACGAAGCGGAGCTGCTGCGCCGGGTTTCTTCATAATTAATTTTTTAGCAATTTGCTGAGAATTGACACTTCCCACTCATGGGAAGTGTGGATTGAAATATGGCAGTGCGGTAGAATTGTTATCGCACGGTCGGATTCTTCCGGCGGATGGCGTGGGCGAGGGCAGCCTGCGCGGGCGTCATGGCGGGGCGCGCGGCGAATGACTCGGCTGCGTCGGCATCGCGTGCCGTGCTGTCGGAAGTGCCTTCACTCGCCTGTGTCATTTCGGAGACGACCTGCGTGTTCGGCGTGCCGGGGTGCATCTCGAATTCCGCCGTCGTCTGAATCTGACCGGGCTGATAGCCGGGCAGCAGGAACGTGACGAATTTGATGGAGAAGATATCGCAGACGACATAACGCAGATTCAGGCTGTCATAGAGGACGATGAACTGCGTGCCGACGTAGTACAGGAAGCCTTGACGGGTGACGAGATTCGACGTACCAATGAGAAAATCCACCAGTACATACTTTCCGATGTTCTCATGCAAGACCTCCTGCATCGATCCCTGAAAGTTCGCTGTGTCGAAATTCTGTGCCGGCGGAACCTGCAGCTGCTGGATCTGATTCGTTCCCTGCTCGCTCATAGAACAAGCACCTCCTTGAAATTGCTGCTTCACTCTATGCGTCAGGGACGTACTTCATGATGAAAAGAGGACAAAAATGCTTTCCAATTTGGACACTTATCTGGAAGCGCTCCGTACCAGCCCGCTGGAATTTCTGCTGACGCTGGTATACGCTGTCGCTGTCATTCTTATCAGCCTGATTCTGCACGAGTGCGCGCACGGTTATGTGGCGTACCGCTGCGGCGACCCGACGGCGAAAATGATGGGGCGGCTCTCCCTGAACCCAAAGGCGCACCTTGACCTGATCGGTACGCTGAGCATGTTTCTGATTGGCGTTGGCTGGGCGAAACCTGTTCCGGTCAATCCGCGCAACTTCCGGCACGGGCGGCGCGACGATTTCTTCGTTTCCATTGCCGGCATTGCGACGAATCTCTGCCTGTGCCTGATTTGCATGTTCCTGAGCGTCATCGTCGGCAAAATCATGTTCGGCTCGGAAATGCTGGGGGAATTCTCGTCGAGCTCCCTCCCGCACCTGTTCAGTCCGTTCTACCAGTTCACGGATGGCAGGGACAATGTGATTCTGAGCATTACCAACGGCATATTCGCCGAAAGCGCGCTGGCGGATTTCGCTGTGCCGTGGCTGCGGTACGTCGAGCGCTTCCTGCTGATGATGGCGCAGACGAATCTGGGGCTTGCGCTGTTCAACATTCTGCCCATCCCGCCGCTGGATGGCTACCATCTCGTCAACGATCTGCTGTTCAAGGGGAAGCTGCAGCTCAAGCGGCAGGCGTTCGTTATTGCGCAGATTGTGCTGATTGTCATCTTCATGTCTGGCGCGCTGGATCAGTTCTTGAGCAAAGCAATCTTCGCCGTCTATGAGTTCTTCCTCAAGGGATTCTTGGCGATTTTCGGCTTGTCGTGAGGGCATAAAACATGGCAATGACGTTTCAGCTCAAGGATTTTGACGGCCCGCTGGATTTGCTGCTGTTCCTGATTAACAAGGAAAAAATCGACATCAAGGATATTTTCGTCAGCCAGATTACCGACCAGTATATTGATTCGGTTCGCAATGCGCCAGACCTTGATATGGACGACGCGACGGATTTTCTGGTCATGGCGGCAACGCTGCTGGAAATCAAATCCCGCGCGATGCTGCCGCGTCCGCCGCGCATCGAGGAGGGCGAGGAGGATCCGGAGGAAGCGCTGATCCGCCGCTTGGAGGAATACAAGCGCTTCCGCGAAACCGCATCCGCCATGAAGCAGTTCGAGCGGGCG
>ULNM01032727.1_pt1 | contig 16265 bp, 11 predicted proteins | sample 1951921 | NCBI WGS metagenome assembly ULNM01 (sample SAMEA4835577, study PRJEB28245) | human gut metagenome | biome: gut microbiome; material: fecal sample | place: Denmark | collected 2008
ACAAAGAAGGTGTGCTTTTTGACACACCTTCTTCACATGTTAGAGAGTTTTGTCTGCCTGTCGGCAGAGGTCAGAGAGAATTTGTCGGTTTAGTTGTTGTTATAATTTATATACCTTTTTCTTCTCAGGATAGTCTAACTCCGGATCTCCTTTGTAGCCAATGGTTCCACTTCCGCTGACACGTGCTTTTAAATGTTCTACAGCATGGCATTTGATATCGCCCGATCCTGCTACGCTGGCTGATATGTTTTGTACTTTGAAGTCATTGGCATAGAGGTCGCCTGATCCAGCCACACTATAATTGGCTTTGTCGGCATTGCCGCTGATTTTCACGGTGCCCGATCCTGCTACGCTTGCATTGGCTGACGTAACTAGAGCGTTTTCAATCTTCAGATCACCCGATCCTGCTACAGAGATATCCATGTCGGCCGCTTTAAGCTGTTTGCATTCGATGTCGCCCGAACCTGCTACGTTGGCTGTAAATACTTGCGAACATTGTATGTTGCTTGCCGTAATGTCGCCCGATCCTGCTACGTTCATCTTCAGTTGGTCGGTTTTCAGTCCGTTGGTGAATTTGAAGTCGCCCGATCCTGCTACGTTAACTGCATTCAGGTCTTCTGATGTTACTCGGATCTCCAGTTTGTTGTAGGACACCTTCACGTTCTTCTTGAACCCCAGATTCAGTTTGCCGTTCTTGACGTAAATGTCGAGCAGGTCGACAATGTTGTCCGAGGTATAGATTTCCACTTTTGGTTTGCCCGATTGCTGTGTATAGCTGACGTCGAGACTACCACTGACGGCTATCTGGTCAAAGTCGCTAACCTTGATTTGTTTGGTCACGTAGTTTTTGCTTGCTTTGACTTCCTTGCCGCCCAGCCAACTGTTGCCTGAGTTGAAATGGTGACTATACGATTGTGCGCAGGCGCTCATAACAGTTGTCAGTAGGAAGATAGAGGTAAGTGTTGTAAACTTTTTCATATTCGTCGATATTTAAATGTTATTTTCTTGCTTTATTTATTAGACGAAAACCGGCTGCCGAACGTTGCAACGGCTGGCGTCTTTTTTTGTTTTTATTTTCTGTTTTCGTAGGTGCAAGAATCGTACCAAAAATGTAATTGTTTGATTATGAGTGGCGAATGAAAATATGGATTGTTCATAATCGGACAGTGTGTTCGCTTTTGTGCACAAAAGTTTTGTGGTTTTGTGCGGAAGTTTGTTCATTTGCAGTCGAAACTCAATAGAGGCAAGGATGATGGAAGGCAAACAACGATGCATGACGGGCCAATCGGTTACGGATGCCGAACTGGGGAGTATCGTGGTGCGAGTTAATGCTCGTGCGCGGCGGCTGATATTTCGGGCAGTAGAGGGCGGTTTTGTTGTGACCGTCCCTTTGGGAGCAACGTGGAGTGATGTGACTAAAGGATTGGAAACTTTGCGCCCCCGTCTGCGTGAAACGCAGGCGCGACGAAGCGAAAAGCTGATAGACTTGAACTATCGGATTGAAGCGGAGCACTTTAAACTGACCTTGGTAGAGCGGGATATACGTCAGTTTCAGGCACGTTCGGAGCCGGGGATGATGCAGATTCTGTGTCCAAGAGGTACTGATTTTTCCAATCCCCAACTTCAAGTTTGGCTGAAGAAGGTGATAGGTGAGGCCTTGCGGAAGAATGCCAAGCTAGTGTTGCCCCCTCGCCTGTATGCCTTGTCGAAGCAACATGGTTTGCCTTTCCACGAGGTAAAGATTAACTCCAGCTCCGGCCGTTGGGGCAGTTGTTCTACGCGTAGGGATATCAACTTGTCCTATTATTTGTTGCTCCTGCCGCAACACCTTATTGACTATGTGCTTTTGCACGAGCTGACGCATACGCGCATCATGAACCATGGTGCGGAGTTTTGGGAAATGCTTGACCGCCTGACTGAAGGTCGATGCAAGGCTCTGAGACAGGAACTGAAGGCGTTTTCTGCCTCGTTGTGAAGACAGATGTTATTCTTGGGGCAGTTGTTTCACTGTTTCCCCTTCCTTTTCGAAACGGTAAGTTCCTCCCTTTTCACTCAGTTCGAAGAGCGATAATTTTTCTGTCGCATTGTCTACAATCATCAGGGCACTTTCTTCGGCAAAGCGTCGCACTTCGAGGTCGAATGGCGAACGGTCGATGGTCTTGTTCAGCAATAGGCTGTCATTGAGGTATATAGATACGGAGTCGCCTTCGAATCCCTTGACCAGCGAGACGGTATAGTGTTCGGCATAGCGACGGTTTTCGTCATTTTGCAGGCGCATGCTCATGTAGACGAAAAGGACAACCACGAAGATGACGGCAAAGGCCAGGATGCCGTTGCCTATCATGAATTGTTTGTTGGTGTTCAGACGGTGGGTCATAGTAGTGTTCTTTCTTTTTTTGCGTGACAAATGTACCGATAATCTTCGAATTTTCAGCGGGATGATGAATATATTATTCGTTTGCGTGACCTTTCGCTTGCAACAGACGATTAAACTATGTAAATTAGGCGTCTGAACGAAAGCAATGCTTTCCACCAGGGAAAACGGTGTTTTCCTCCTCGTAAAGCGCTGCTTTTCTATGTGAGGTCATAAGATTAAAAAATATAAACGTATTCGTTTAACGGAAAAGAAGGATGAATCAGACACAGACAAACCGCATCGAAGTGGTCGACGCCTTGCGCGGCCTGGCCTTGTGTGCCATTGTGATTGTACATTGTTTTGAGCATTACAATCTGTATTACATTCCCGAAAGTGCTCCCCAGTGGCTAACGGCCTTAGATAGAGAGGTATGGAATACCACCTGGTTCTTGCTGGCAGGGAAGGCTTTCTCTACCTTCTCCCTGCTTTTCGGCTTCAGCTTCTTCATTCAGCTCGACAATGCGGCCCGTCGGGGCATGCCTTTCAGGGGGCGGTTTGTCTGGCGTATGTTTCTACTGCTGCTTTTCTCGCAGCTGCATTCTCTTTTCTACAATGGCGATATCTTGTTGCTCTATTCGGTAATGGGGCTTTTGTTAGTGGCTCTTTGTCGTTTGTCCACCCGCGTGGTACTGACGGTGGCTGTTATCATGATTCTTCAGCCTTTGGAGTGGATTCGTTTGCTATGCACTCTGTTGGATATTCCTTTCCTTAATTATGGAAATCATTGGTTGACCTATGCCAAGTTGGCCAAGCCTGTCATGGAGTCGGGTAATGTGTGGGAAGTTATCGTGTCGAACATCACTTACGGCCAGCTGTACGGCAACTTGTGGCAGATAGAGAACGGTCGCATTTTTCAGATAGGAGGCTTGTTCCTCTTCGGCATGGTGGCTGGTCGGGAGCAACTCTTCAGGAATACGCCGGCCTCCATACGCCGTTGGAAGTGGCTGGTGCTATGGGCTGCCGTGCTGTTTGTACCTTTCCACATTGTGAGGAGTGCCTATCCGGCATGGGTGGAGGGTTGTCCACGGCTAGCCATGCCGCTCGACATCGCTCTTCCTTCTATCAGTAACTTCTTGCTTATGGTGGTGCTTGTCGGCTTGTTTACCCTGATTTGGTACGATCGAGGAGAGGGTTTCAAGTTTCAGCGTCTGTTCATTCCCTATGGTAGGATGAGCCTCACGAACTATATTCTTCAGTCCATTGTCGGTGTGACTCTGTTTTATGGTTTCGGTTTGGGGTTGTATCGCTATACGGGCGCCACGCTCTGTCTGCTGATAGCTTTGGGTATCTTTATGCTTCAGCTCCTTTTCAGCCGCTGGTGGCTCAGTCGTTACAGGCAAGGACCGTTGGAATGGGTCTGGAAGAAGCTGACTTGGCTGGGAGCTAAGAGATTTTAGTAGGAGAATGTGTTGAGATTAACTAAAAAAATCTATTTTTGCCCGTTGTATATGCAGATATTAAGCCTTGATACCTTTGATATGAAATGACATTGCAGGGAGAACATACATTGATTGCGGAACTGAAGCGTGGCTCCAAGGAAGCTTTCGGCCGGATATACAAGCTTTATGCCGGTCGGTTGCTGGCCTATTGTGTGCATTATACCAAATCTCGTGAGGATGCAGAGGAGATTGTGCAGGATGTGTTTGTTGCTTTATGGAACAGTCGTGAAACCATTCGTCAGGAAGAGACCTTGCATTCTTTGCTGTTCACCATTTCTAAACATCGCGTTATCAATGCTTATCGTTCCACCCTTAATTCTCCTGTTTACGAAGATTATGTGGATTACCAGAATGAGTTGTCTGCAGGCGAGGATTGTGATCGGGTAGAATACGAACAATATGTAAAGATTGTCAAGGATGCCATTCGTCGGCTGCCTTCTACCCAACAACGCGTCATTACTCTTTCGCGTTTCTCTCAACTATCCAATAAAGAGATAGCCGAACGTCTTTCGTTGAGCGAACAGACGGTAAAGAATCAACTTTCCGTGGGATTGAAAACTCTTCGTGAACTACTTGCCAAGGTTCTGGTACTTTCTGTGGCAGGCTTGATATTAAATATTGTGAATAGATGGCTTTAGCATGGTACGTCGAAGCAAAAATAATGTCTTTACTAATAGACTGTGAACAATATGGATAAACTGCAACAAAAATATAGAAACGACAACTTGACTCCTGACGAACTAAGACGTTTGCGTGAGGAAGTAAACTCGATGAGTGATGACCGTTTGGAAGATTCGTTGCGTGAAGCTTGGGAGTCTGCTGAGGCTTTTTCGAGCGATGCCCACCGTTTGGATGAACTGAAGATGCGGATTGACCAACGGCTATTCCCTTCGCATCGAGTTGTACCTCTCTATTGGAAGGTGCTTCGGATCGCGGCAGCTGTTCTTCTTCCTCTTTTTATGATTGCTACCGTTTACTTGTATCAGGAGAATACCGTTCTTTCTCAGAAAGATTTTGTAGCCACTACAGGTAAGGGAGAACAGGTAACTATTTCTCTGCCGGATGGTACACAAGTAACGTTGAATGCCGAGTCACGCCTTTCTTATAATTTGTCCAATTTCAATTCTGACGAACGTCGGGTGGCATTCGATGGTGAAGGCTATTTTCGTGTAGCCAAGAATCCTTCCAGTCCCTTCTCCATTACTGCAAAAGGATTGAAAGTATCTGTGTTGGGAACCACTTTTAATCTTCGTGCCCGTTCAGCCGACGCCACAGCAGAACTTTCTTTGGAGGAAGGCAGTGTTCGTTTCCAATCCTTGAAGACCGGGCAGGGTGTTATCTTGTCACCCAATCAGAAAGCAATTTTAGATCAGATACATGGAACCGTAACTGTTGAGGAAAGTAGTTATACCACAGATGCTTCTGCCTGGAGACGTGGGGAATTGGTATTCCGTAATGTACCGTTTGCGGAGGTTCTAGAAGAGATAGAGGAGATCTATCATGTGTCTATTGCTATAGAGACAAAAGGATTAAACTATCAGGATGATTTGTTTACAGGGGTTCTGAGTCGTACGAATATCAATGAAGTATTGGAAGTGATCGAACACTCGTATCATCTGAAGGCCACGTTGAAGGATGGAACCATAAGGTTGGTGAATTTACACTAAAGATTGGATAGGGTAGCATTGGGTTAAATCCTATTTCTCAGCATAGTGCTTTAAGCTTTATGTACGGGAATAGGATTTTTTTGTTTTATATGTTCTTTAACATGTGTTTTCTTTGGTACGAATTTGCTTTAGTCTTGTCTTTACTTATAGACAAGCTTGTTAAACCTTTTAATTTTCAGTAATCATTAATCTAATAACCGAAAAGAAACATGAATAATCAATTAAAGTTGCAGAGATTGCTTTGCGTGGCGGTTTGTTTCTTCTGTATAGGCATTATGACAGCTTTTGCTCAAGAGCAGAAAGTAACTGTCGAGCTGAAGAACGCTACCTTGAAGCAAGTTTTCAAGAGTATTGAGGGACAGACTACGTATCGTTTCTCCTATCGGAATACGTTGGTGGATGACAAAAGTGACATTACTATCTCGAAACGTCAGGTTGGTGTCTCAGTTGTGCTCAACGAGGTATTAAAAGGGCGTAATCTGACGTATACTATTGTATCTTCCAAATCCATCGTCATCAGCGACCTGAACGAGGAAGCTGCTCCTGCAAAGAGCAAGCGAGTGTCCGGCACGGTAAAAGCGGCTAATGGCGAATCTATTATCGGTGCGAATATCAAGGTGACCGGCACTACAATTGGTTGCATCACCGATGTTGACGGAAACTTCACGCTCGAAGTGCCAGAAAACGCCAAGTTGACCATTTCATATATTGGTTTTCAGACACAGGAAATCACACTGAATGGAAAATCCTCGGTCAACATCGTCATGAAAGAAGATGCAGAGATGCTGGACGAGGTGGTGGTGATTGGTTATGGCGTTGCTAAAAAGACAGACTTGACAGGTTCTATTACGCAAGTAAAGTCCGAAACTTTAGAAAACTACACCCCATCAAACGTGGAAGATTTACTAAGGACCAGCATTCCAGGAATGAGAGTGGACTATTCTGTGTCAGCGAAAGGAAACAGCAACATGAATATCAGAGGTAATAATACGCTTACCGCAGGTTCAAGTCCGTTGATTGTAGTTGATGGCTCTATTTACAATGGTGATATATCAGATATTAATCCAAACGACATTGAACGCCTTGACGTAATGAAAGACGCAAGTTCGGCAGCAGTATACGGATCAAGAGCAACGAACGGAGTCGTATCTATTACTACTAAAAAAGGAGCGTCATCTAAACCCACAATCAATTTTAGTGGAACAGTAGGTGTTGCAACAAAAGCCAATCGCATGAAGCCATACGATGAAAACGGTTTTATAAAGTGGCGTTCTGATATGTTTAAATCAGTTTATGCCGCTACTGTAGCGCAAACACCTTGGAGTCCGTTTGACGATCCACGAACCATTGACCCGCAATATTTGGATCAATGGCTGGCTTATCACAGTACAAATGAGGAAAATATGGTTGACGCTTGGTTGGCAGGCCTGAGATTAACCGGACTGGAAATCGAAAATTATAAACAGGGAAAATATATAGACTGGGAAGATTGTATTTTCCATAATGGACTTAGACAAGATTACAATTTAAGTTTATCCGGGAAAAAAGAAGATTTCTCCTACTACTGGTCCTTGGGGTATGCGAAAAATGAAGCATTAACAAGAGGCGATGAGTTTTCAACAATTCGTTCAAGAGTCAATATTGAAGGGAAGCCGGCTAAATTCTTAAAAGTCGGTTTAAATGCTCAATTCTCTTATCGGGATGAGAGTCCTGTATCTATGGATGCCGGTGCTTATAAAAAGCTTACACCTTACAGTTCTTTCTATGAAGAAGATGGAGAGACCCTAAGACTATATCCCAACGATGACATTCAGGTGAAACATCCCCTACTACCGCCCTCGTTTAGAACTCGTGAGCAAGAGTATTTTACCTTTTTCCCTAAAATTTATTCCGTATTGGAATTGCCGTTTGGCATCACTTATACAATGAATTATACAACCCGATTTGTCTTTTATCATAATTATGTTCATGACTCTTCTCTGCATCCGGAATGGGCTTTATTTGGAGGAAAGGCTTCGCGCGACAATGCACTACGCCGGGAATGGCAGATTGACCATATCATTAACTGGAACAGAACATTTTTAGATAGTCATAAAGTAGATCTTACGCTGCTTTTCAATGCAGAAAAATATAGAGAAGATTCAGATGGTATGTCAAATCAGTATTTTAGCCCGAATGACAAATTAGGCTATCATGCAATGGCGAATGGATCCCTTCCAACGATTTCAAGTTCAGATCAGGTTCGTACCGCAGAAGCCTTAATGGCCAGATTGAATTATTCGTATAAGAACAGATACCTGGCAACAGTCTCCGTACGAAGAGACGGGTCGTCATTATTCGGATATTCTAATCCCTATGCGACATTCCCCGCCGCAGCTTTAGGATGGGTCATTTCAGAAGAAAAATTCTTCAATGTGAAGTTCATCGATTATCTAAAACTGAGGGCTTCGTGGGGTGTTAATGGAAATAGAGATATAACCAATTATGCCGCATTGTCCAGAATTGTTGCGGATAAATCGCTGAATGCAGAACAAAATGGGAATTATGTTATTATCCCCACATTGGAAATCAATACAATGGAAAATCGGAATTTGAAATGGGAAAGAACTGCCGCATATAACTTTGCGTTGGATTTTAGACTGTTGAACGGTATCTTGGGAGGTTCTGTAGAATTTTATACGATGTCCACTACAGATGTGTTGGTAAATAGAAAGCTGCCTATAATTACAGGATTTGACAGAGTTTATGCGAACTTGGGAGAAGTAAAAAACAAGGGATTTGAATTGTCCTTAAACAGTACAAATATTAAAAACCGTAATTTTGAATGGAGGTCAGATTTTACATTCTCTTTGAATCGTGATGAAATTGTATCAATCACTGGTGAGAAAACGGATGTATTCGATAGCGAAGGAAATCTAATCGGACAAAAAGAAGTAGATGATAAAGATAACGGTTGGTTTATCGGACAATCGAAAGACGTTATCTGGGATTATAAGATATTAGGAACATGGAAAACCGGACAAGAAGAGGAAGCAGCAAAATGGAATCAACAACCCGGTGATTTCAGATTGGAAGATGTAAACAATGACGGCCTGTTGACGGATGATGACAAGCAGTTCTTAGGTCACACAACACCTCGCTTTGCATGGACATTGTCCAATAGTTTCCGGCTGTTTAAGGATTTTGAAGTTTCCTTTATTCTATACTCCCTTTGGGGGCATAAAGGTAATTTTAATCTCGCAAAACATGCTGATCACATAGAAGATCGTTGCAATTCTTGGGATATCCCTTATTGGACTCCGGAGAACCAAATAGATGATTTTGCCAGATTACGCTCTGCGGCACCTCAAGGCGTTTCGCACAATGTTTGGTTTGACAAATCATACATACGCTTGGAAAATGTAGCTTTGGCATACCATTTTCCTAAGAAGTTGCTGGAGAAAACATTTATTTCCAACCTGAAATTCACGTTTAACATAAGAAACGCGGCCGTTTGGGCTCCCAGATGGAAATTTGGTGATCCGGAAGATGGTACGCGTGCACAAAGAATTTATAATTTTGGGGTTAGTTTGACGATATAATTAAATTTAAAATCCGACGTTTATGAAAACAATATTCAAGCTTGGAGCTTATAGCATCAGTCTCCTTTACACTCTCTGTTCTTGTGGATCTGACTTTTTGGATCCAAAACCATTGTCCTTTTATGCCCCTGAAAATGTACTGGTGGACGAAACCGGTTTACAGGCGGTTTTGGATAAAGCCCTGACTTCTTTCAGAGGTGAGTTTTGCACCGACCAAGCTCCTTTTCTCACAAATCTGAAATATTCTGATGTGGCGGTTGATGGCACAACAGACAAAGCAAGCCCATGGCAGGATTTGAATAAACAAATGTTACCAGATGGAGAAAATAATACTCTTGCAAATACAAAAATCGGATGGTACTGGGACAATTCGTATGTAAACATAAAGAATTGCAACACCATAATCAATCGAATTGATGACGCTACTTTTAGCTCGGAGGAAGCCAAAAACGCACTTTTGGGGAGTGCTTACTTCATTCGTGCATATCGTTATTACATGAAAACTCTACAATTTGGAGATGTACCATTGGTTTTAGAAGAAACAAAAGAGCCTAAAGTCGATTATCAGACTACAACCAAAGAATCCATCTGGTTGAAGATGATAAAAGATCTGGAGTTCTCTGTTCAGCATGTTCCGGAAGCCAATCAAGTTCTGAAAGGCCAGGTTACAAAGGCAGCATGCAAGCATCTCTTGGCAAAATATTATTTATTGGAAGGGCGGTTTGACGATGCAATCAGAATCACATCGGAAGTTATAGATGGAGGTATTCATCGGCTATGTACGAACCGTTTTGGAGTTGATAAGGATGTGGCAGATAAAGACGTCGTCTATGATATGTTTCGTCCGGAAAATAAGAGTCTTGCCGAGAACACAGAAGGCCTGCTGATGACCATTGACCGAAATGGCGTTGATGGAAATACGGATGGCGTTAAGACAATGAGAAATGCGGTCCCCCATTATGGTCTGACAGGAATCATTAAAACGCCCAACGGGGCAAACGGTTTGTCAGATGCCGCAGGCTGCGACATTGGTTTAGTAGAAGAATATGGCCGAGGCATAGCCCGTATCCGTCCTACATTTTATTCACAGAAAGGAGTATGGGGAATAAACGGAACTGAAGATTTTCAGGATTACCGACATCGGACAGACAATAAAAATTGGATGACAATGGAAATGTTAGTCTATAACAATCCATCGTTAAAAGACAAAAACGAATGGTATGGCAAAAACCTTCGCTTGTATAATGATGCAGGACAAATCCTATGCTCGGACACAATCAGATGTTGGTTCAGTTGGCCGCATTATAAAATCTATGTTCCCGATCCTGATTTAGTTCAACCACAAGGAGGGCAAAGTGACTGGTATATTTTCCGTTTAGCGGAAACTTATCTGCTACGGGCTGAAGCCTATGTATGGAAAAGAGAATGGCAAAAGGCTGCGGATGACATCAATGTAATACGGAAAAGAGCAAATGCCCAATACATGTATACAGCGGCAGATATTGAAGAACAACAAATAGGCGCTGTATTGGATGAAAGAACCAGGGAGCTGTTCTATGAGGAGCCTCGTAAAGTAGAATTGACAAGAATGTCCATCATATATGCAAGAACGGGAATTCCTTGCTACAATGGCAAGACTTATAACATGGAAAATATCAGCAGTGATAATTTCTGGTATGACAGAGTCATGGAAAAGAGTGATTTTTATAATAAAAATGTCCAAACTCCATACGGAAACTTTTTCACCTGTTCGCCATTCCATATTTTCTGGCCGATACCTTCTTATGCCATTAACACAAACACAGGAGGTGTTATAAACCAAAATGTAGGTTATCCTGGAACAGAAAAGAATGTTACACCGTTAGTCTACGAGGGAGATTGATATTTTTAAAAGTTTAAGATATGTATATTTCTTCAAAGTTATTATTGTCAATTGCTCCAGTATTATTGATAACTGGATGCAATAATAAAGAGAAAAGAAGGGCTATATCAGCTCGTCCTAATATTCTTTTTGTAATCAATGACGACCAATCATTTGCCCATACGAGCTTTGCAGGCTCCAGATTCGTGCATACACCCGGATTTGACCGGGTTGCCACCAATGGCATTTATTTTACAAACTGTTATGCCGATTCTCCAGGAAGTGCTCCATCCAGAGGAGCATTGGTTACAGGAAGGCATCATTGGCAAAATGAACAATCAGGGCAACATGCATCTTCTTGGTTGAAAAAATATGTTCCTTTTGTCGACCTTTTGGAAGCGAGCGGTTATCATACAGGCTACACAGGAAAAGGTGTCGATCCGTTTCAGTATGCAAGGAGCGAAAAGGATTCATTATGGAGAAAAGGAAATGCAGCTGGAAAAGGATATAATAGGTATAAATATAAAAAAGGAACCCCATCCGATTTGCGTACTGCCAAAGGAATAGGAATGATTAACTATTTTGAGAATTTTAAGGACTTTATGCAGCAGCGAAAGGGAAACGAACCGTTTTATTTCTGGTATGGCTCAACTGAACCCCATCGCGGATATGAAAGAGATTCATGGAAACGTAATGGGAAAAGCATTGAACAAGTTGATGTTCCCGGTTTCTTACCAGACTCGGAAGATGTTCGCAAAGATTTACTTGATTATGCTGTCGAGATAGAATGGGCTGACAGTCATTTGGAAAAGATGTTGAACTATTTGGATTCCATCGGAGAATTGGAGAACACGATAGTGGTGGTGACAGCAGACAATGGAATGCCTTTTCCTCGTGCAAAAGCTAATTGTTTTGAATTTGGAGCTCATGTTCCATTGGCGATTAGTTATCCGAAAGGGTTTCCAGCAGGGCGAACAGTAGACAATCCTGTAAGTCTTACTGATTTGGCTCCAACCTTATTGGAACTGGCCGGTGTAAGCCCAAAAGGGATGTTGCCCATGTCAGGAAAAAGTATAGTTGATATTCTTACTTCAAAAAAGACAGGTGTTGTTGATGAAAATAGAAAATATGTCTTTTCCAGCAGAGAGCGTCACTCTTCATCAAGATGGAAAAACTTAGGTTACCCCCAGCGTGCAATTAGAAGCACAGATTACTTATTGATTTGGAATATAAAACCGGAGCGTTGGCCAGCCGGCGCCCCTCAAGCAATTGATAAGAAAACGGGGAAAACAGTTCCTATGTATGGATTAGATAAAGATGGCGTACACCATTCGGACTGGGCTTTTACAGATGTAGATGCTTCTCCCACAAAATCTTATATGATAGAAATGCATAAAGATCCAAAGGTTCAACCTTATTTTGAACTCGCATTTTTTAAACGCCCGGAATTTGAACTTTACGATGTACGCCATGATCCATATTGCTTAAAGAACTTATCCGGAACAGATGAGTTTGCCACCATCGAAAGTGAAATGAAAAGGGAACTGTTGAATGAATTAAAGCGAACCTCGGATCCTCGAGTGACAGGACCTGATAAAGAGATTTTTGATAGCTATAAACGTTATAGTCCTATTAGGGATTTTCCTGAACCAGATTGGTTGAAACAGAATAATTAATATTCTGTGGATAGTTATTCTTAACATGAACGTGATATAGTCTCTAAACATGCTTGGTTGCCCGTCTTTGACTCCATATAGGTCAATGGCGGGCTTCTTTTCAAAGAGGCCGTTTCTGAAGAATGAATCCACCAAACAAAAGCTTCATTAATAATCATGGACATTACGCCCGCCAAGTCCATGATTAGCCGGCCAAAGTCCCTCTTTAGCGGACGAAGGTAGGTCGTGACAAAAAACACTGTTACGCCATAACAAAAGCACTGTTACATCATGGCAAAAGCACTGTTCTTTTCAGCATATCCCCGACCATTCCTCATCGGATGCGGAAACCATGAGGGAGCGGTATCCTTCACACCTGAAAACACACCACATCAACTTGTGTATCTGTAGAAGCCTTCACGCCTTCACAGCCTCACAACGCGCTGATGATAAGTCGATTGCGGTGAAAGCAAGATAATCCGTATGAGCTTTTACACATCCATGCCTTCAACCGAAACGGCTTATTTCCAGCCTGTTCACGTGAAACTTCACACGAACAACTTTCACATACCGTATGAAAGTATGTATTAAAAAGTAAGCTTATCCCGAACTCACGTATAAAAAAATTCTCCCCAAGCTTTGGTTTGCAGATTTTCCACCTTGACATTTTGTTAAAATTTCCTTATTGCATCATAAAAGTATATTTTCCGCATTCCAAGTATTATTTTTGTCCACGATTAAAGAAATAGATTTCCACTTTTAACAAAAACAAAATTTAACTCAGATGAAACGTATTGTGTTTTTGGATTACGTACGCGTATTCGCGTGCCTTCTTGTAATGCTGGTTCATGCCAGCGAAAATTTCTATGGGGCCGCCGGAGCTGGAGAAATGGCTGGTCCTCAGTCGTACCTCGCCAATGAAACCGACCGCTTTTGGGTGTCACTTTATGATGGTTTCTCGCGCATGTCAGTACCTTTATTTATAATTGTCTCTGCCTACCTGCTTGTTCCGATGAAAAAAGAGCAGACTTCATGGCAGTTTTATCGCCGCCGCTTCCTGCACATCATGCCTCCCTTTCTTTTGTTTATGATTTTATACAGCACACTGCCTTTGCTATGGGGACAGATTAACAGTGACACTTCCGCCAGAGACCTATCGCGTATTCTGCTGAATTTTCCCTCCCTAGCAGGGCATCTTTGGTTCATGTATCCGCTAATTAGCCTTTATTTGTTTATTCCTGTAATATCACCATGGCTTGACAAGGTGACAGCAAAAGAAGAACGTTTTTTTATATTGCTGTTTCTAATCTCCACCTGCATCCCCTATCTGAACCGCTGGTTTGGAGAAGTCTGGGGGCAATGTTTCTGGAATGAGTATCACATGTTATGGTATTTTTCCGGTTATCTGGGATACCTTGTACTGGCGCATTACATCCGTGTGCATCTCAGGTGGAACCGTTCGCGCCGTTTTATCGTGGGACTCATCTCAATGATTGTGGGGGCGATACTTACCATAGGCTCTTTTTACGTACAGGCAATTCCGGGTCAGGTTCATTCTACACCCGTCATTGAAATCGGATGGGCCTTCTGCACAATAAATTGCGTGCTTCTTACCGTAGGAACTTTCTTGATGTTTACTTGCATCGAAACGGAGCAATGCCCACGGATTATTACAGAAACCTCCAAACTCAGCTATGGCATGTATCTCATGCACATTTTTTGGCTTTTCCTATGGGTTACCATTTTCAAGCAAGAGCTGGCGTTGCCCACTGCCGCCGCTATCCCAGCCATAGCCATTTGCACCTTTATTTGTTGCTTGTTGTCAACGAAACTTATTTCGTATATCCCTGGAAGCAAGTGGCTTATCGGATAATTGTATGTTTGGTCCGACATAAGACCTATAACGGATGATGATTGAGAAAAAACGATGTACATCCGAAAGGGAAAAAGGTTTACTTTCCTTGTTGCACCCACGACTCTTTTAAAAGTTGCTTCCGCAATTCATTGCCTATAAACTATTTTCTTCACTTATAGGCTTCCTTCCAAGACTTGTCCTTACCCCGTTTAGGAATATTCCTAAGCGGGGTAATTCCTAGGTCTGAAACATAAAATAGGCGATTTTTTGAAATCCGCTTTTTATAAGGAAAAATCGCAAATAAAAAGAAATAGATGATAACAAATAGAGAATAGCTCCGTCATTTAATATTATCAATTGTCAAATGTCCATTATATACTGAATGAAACAGTTCTTAAATGGAAGAACCGTGTATCACACACCATTTTTTCATCTTAATATTTTGTAGTCGAACAGATTATTTATATCTTTGCAAACGGAAACGGATGAAAGGTGGAGGGGCAATCAAGCTCCTCTTTTTTATTCTTATACGGTTTATATGATAGAGAAAAAAACGATTTGTGAAATTGTAGAAGATTGGTTGAAGGACAAAGATTACTTCCTGGTGGAGGTAACGGTGAGTCCTGATGACAAGATTGTGGTGGAGATCGACCACAAAGACGGTGTTTGGATAGAAGATTGTGTGGAGTTGAGCCGCTATATCGAGTCCCGCCTGAACCGCGACGCGGAGGATTTCGAATTGGAAGTGGGCTCGGCTGGTATCGGACAGCCTTTCAAGGTGCTTCAGCAGTACATGAACCACATTGGTGAAGAAGTGGAAGTACTGACCAAGGACGGACGTAAACTGAGTGGCGTACTGAAGGAGGCCGATGAACAGCATTTTACGGTTACCATCCAGAAGAAAGTGAAGGAAGAGGGCATGAAACGCCCGAAAATGGTGGATGAAGATTTGAACTTTACGTACGAAGAAATAAAATATACTAAATACTTAATCAGTTTTAAATAAGATTATGGCCAAGAAAGAAGAGACTGTCAGCATGATTGACACATTTTCGGAGTTTAAGGAGCTGAAGAATATCGACAGAACCACGATGGTGAGCGTACTTGAGGAGTCGTTCCGTAGCGTGATTGCGAAAATGTTTGGTACGGATGAGAATTACGACGTCATTGTAAACCCCGATAAGGGTGACTTCGAAATCTGGCGTAACCGTGAGGTGGTTGCCGATGAGGACCTGACGAACCCTAATCTGCAGATATCCCTGAGCGAGGCACAGAAAATAGATGCTTCGTACGAAGTGGGTGAAGAAGTGACAGACGAGGTGAATTTCGCGAAATTTGGCCGTCGTGCCATCCTGAACTTGCGCCAGACATTGGCCTCCAAGATATTGGAACTGGAAAAAGACAGCCTTTACAACAAATATATCGACAAGGTAGGAACGGTTGTGAATGCCGAAGTCTACCAGATTTGGAAGAAAGAAATGCTGCTGCTCGACGATGAAGGCAACGAATTGCTGCTGCCTAAGACCGAGCAGATACCGAGCGACTTCTATCGTAAGGGAGAAACTGCCCGTGCGGTGGTGGCTCGTGTAGACAACAAGAACAACAATCCGAAGATTATCTTGAGCCGTACTTCTCCCGTCTTCTTGCAGCGTCTGTTCGAGATGGAAGTACCTGAAATCAATGATGGCCTTATTACCATTCGTAAGATAGCCCGTATCCCTGGCGAACGTGCCAAGATTGCTGTAGAAAGCTATGACGACCGTATTGATCCGGTAGGCGCATGTGTCGGTG
>ULNM01023632.1_pt1 | contig 16107 bp, 10 predicted proteins | sample 1951921 | NCBI WGS metagenome assembly ULNM01 (sample SAMEA4835577, study PRJEB28245) | human gut metagenome | biome: gut microbiome; material: fecal sample | place: Denmark | collected 2008
GGCTTGGTGCTGAGCTTTATCGCCAAGTGGCTCATACCGGTGATTTTCGCGTCGCAGGAGCTGCGGTGTGTGCTGCCGTGGTGGCTGGCGGTCTGCGGCGTGCTGTTCGCAGGCGCGGTAGCCTTTGCCGCCGCGTGGATGCCCGCCCGCAAGGCGACGCTGATCAGCCCCAATGAAGCCATCCGCTCTGAGTGAGGAGGTAGCTTTTATGAAGAAGATATGCTGTGCGATTCTGGCTGTGCTCTGCATTTTGCCGTGTTTGGCAGGGTGTGGAAAGAAAGATAAGTATGTAGAGTATCGTGTATCCCTATCGGATGATCTCACTCAGCCCGGAACAGTTACCATGCAGTTTTATGATTACTATTTTGATATGGAGGAAGTCTCCATAGAAGATGTGCAGACTGGCGAAATTGAGACTAACTACTATGCCACGGGCACGTTTCTATCTGATACGAACTTGGCGAACCTCCCTGTACTGATCCAGTTTAATGGAGATGTTCTTACATTGGACGGTACAATGGTTGCCGCCGCTTCTCCTATTATGCTCATGCTCGATTTTTCCGAGGGTAAGACACATGAAATCGGCCTTGAGTTTGATGGACTCACAAGAGTATTTGTTGCATCAGCCAGTTGCTCATAAATAATTGTGGGCAACATCAAAATAGAAGTGTTAAGGAGTAGGAGAGGGTACCAATGCAGTAGTTAACATTGCGCGAGTTTCCCAAAAGCCAGCTATTCTTTGTGGAGTGTGGATAGCTGGAGAGTAATACACGCTCCTGGAACAAATTTATTGAGGAGGAAAATAAAATGAAGAGATTCAAAGGTCTCTCCGCGCTGTTTCTTGCGCTTATCCTGGCGTTCAGTCTCAGCGTCCCCGCGTTCGCGGCAACAGGCAACAACACGATCACGTCCATTAAGTACAATACCGAAGCGTTTACCATCAGCCCGTATACCTGCACTAATAAGAATGGTCAAAGCTTTACAGCCTATTCCTGCCACCTTGAGTCTGCTAACGTTAACAATTCCGTATTGGCGAACATGCCGCTTACGGTAACGTATTCCGGCGGCACGCTGAAAAACGGAACCACCACCTATACCGGCGGCGGTACGGTGACAACCTATGTTAATGTTATCAATCGCGTTGCAGAGCTGACTCTGACCAGCACCAATGGTGTGACGGAGACCTACTATATCGGCGCATGGAAGACTGGCACCACGTTCTATGCATCTGTTAGCGTTGAATTTTCGACTGCCAACGACTTCTACCAGACGGCTACAAATACAAAGTATGTTGGCAAAGGTCCTGATGCTGAGCCGAATCAGTACATGCAGGCGACCACTGCCTTGCAGAGGGCAAATGCAAAGTCTGCGTATGATAACACCAACGCTGCTTTTAGCGGCAATACCTCCGCAACTTATAACGGTTTGAGCTATGGTTATACTGCAGCCGATATCATCACCCAGATTTGCACCGCTAACAGCGTGTACATTTCCAATAGCAGCGGTTATATCTCCCAGATCGGTGCGCTTAATCAAGACACTGCTGGTCAGTATGTTCATCCTCAGTGGGGTGGCCCTTATGGCTCCGGCGGCTGGATGTTCAAGGTTTTACGCGGCAATGATACTCATTACCCCGCTATCAGCGCAGGCTCTTTCTACCTGATGCCCGGTGATGTAGTCACTTGGCAGTATACTGCTGACGTTGGTTACGATCTGGGTGCACCCATGTTCTAAGCAACACAGCCCTTAAAAATTATTCCTTAACACTTGGGGGATGCCCGGTTCCTTCTGGGCCGGGCATCCCCCACCAACATAAAGCGTGTGTATGCTATGAACAGGTAGGAGAAAATGACCACAAAATACAAGACCAAGATTTGGATGGTATTGCTGACACTGTTTGTTTTGATTGGTGCGCTGCAGCCAGTCACGACTTACGCTATTACCGGAGGCTTGGGCGTAGCACTCTATTGGCCAAGCGATTATTATGACGGTGCGAGCGTTCCCGAAACCACATATACCAACATTCAAATATATTCTGATGAGTACCCCGATGCTGGTCCGATAAATGACCCGAAGACGCTGGAATCAAACATTTTCTACATTGTAACGATTCCGGGCTTGGATGCAGCCACGGCATCATCAGAAAATTACTATTTAACTTTAACTCTGAAAGAGGAAAATAATCGTGCACCGGAACTAAAACTTCCCACAAGGAATTACTATTTGCCGGTTCGCGTTACATGGACCGCGAATGATGGACGTCAGTGCGATATTTTTATCATTGCGATCCCTGAAATTCGGGATTATTCCAAGGCGGATTTCAGTAAGCCTGCGCAAATGTACCTGGATCTGCTGCTTGGAAATGAATTGGATGACTTCTATAACAGCCTTGCCGCAACAAAAAAAGGCGTGGCTGGCGGTTATTATATTGATAATTATCGTTGCTTGATGCGAATACTTCGGTCCAGCGGCTGGTCAGGCACTGTTGGCTTCCTTGATTCATATAAAGATTACTACAGTAAATGTGAGGATGCGCTTGCTGAGGTTCAGCAGGGACTTAATCAACGAAGCAGACTATCTCCTAAGCAGGCAACCGCATGGTTTACCGATGTACTGGGGTACTATTGGGAGTATTGTGAAGCACGTATTGAAAAGCCGGAACTGCTGTCGCTGCAGGTCATGGGTGTCGATGCGGTCAAGGTATCTGAGTCGGAGTATTCCCTCTGCCTGCCAGAAGGTGTGAACTGGAAAAAGGCTTCGTCCTCGATCGAGTATCGCGCAAATACCATCAACGTTTTTGAAGCGAAGGGAAACTGGACTCCGGGCGCGGGAATAATGCTGCTGCTAAGTGCAAGAGATCCTGCGACAAACACGGTATATAACTCCGGCGCTAACGGTTATGTGCAAGGCAGCTATTATCTGCGGCTGAGTTCGAGTACGGATGAGCCGGAATTCTCGGTACATTCCTTCCAGATCAATGACCGCACGGCAAGCATTGACGAGGAAAACCTTACGATCTCATTGCATTTTGCTCCGAACTGGTTGCCGGAACAGATCCCTCAGATTACCCGTTCTGGAACAGGCCATGAATTCCTGGGTGCCGATGGGAACACCGTAGAGCCTGACGGAAAAGGTCAAATCGACTTTTCAAAGGCCAAAACGCTGCGCTTATATGAGGATCTGACGTCATATGCACAGGCAGGGAAAGATACAAAGGGACTGTCTTACCACAAGGACTATGAGCTAAAGTTCACGCAGGGCAATTCCGCTGAATGTGAGCTGTTGTCCTACTCCGTCGGTGTGGCGGGTGAGCAGATCGATTGGAGTGCTGACGGCAAGACGATCACGGTAACGATTCCCTACGCGACGGACTGGAATACGCTCAAGAGCAGCTATACCATATCCTATGACGCGACCGTCACCATGCCGAATGGTGAGGATTTTGAACACTCCGAGAAGACACCTATTCAATACACGGTAGCTGCGGAGAATGGAAAAGACCAACGGACTTATTCTGTTATTGTAAAGAAGGTTCCCCCTGCCACCGGCAATGAAATCGAGAGCTTCTACTGCGGATCATTGGAAGGCACGATCGACGATGATGCAAAGACAATAACGCTTGAGCTGCCGGAAGGGTCTACCAAGCGCTTCGCTCCGCAGATCACAATTTCCGAATTTGCCGTTGTTGAGCCAGCCAGCGGTGTACTTCAGGATTTCACCGAGCCGGTTCCCTATACCGTTACCGCACAGAACGGCGATACCAGGACGTACAAAGTCATTGTAACGGTCTCTACGCAGCGAAGAGAAAATCCTGATAAATCGGCCTATCAGGCTAAGTTGGACGGAATCATCGATAAATATCGGGAGAGCGCGGTAGACGACTGGGAGTGGATGCAGCTTGGCATCTACGAAAATTTGCCGCAGGACAACGGGCCGAACACCAACAACGGGTTTGATATTGTCAAAGAGATCAAAGACTTGAACGTTGGCCCGAAAGGTAGAATGACAGACATCGCCAGACTGACGATGCTCCTGACCTCAAGAGGGTATGATTGTTCAAACCTTGCCAAGTATAACGGCGGCAAGCCCTTTTTGGATGGAAGCAACAATGAGATAGACAACCTCGTTGCAAATATTGCGTCCACAACTGACGGTGGTGTAAACGGCAGAATTTTCGCATTGTGTGCGCTGGACATGGGCAATTATACGCTTCCCGCCAATGGGGCGAGAAGCAGGGAGTCCTTGTTGGAGCAGCTACTCAATCATGAATATGGGTCGGACGGCTATGACGTTGATATGGTCGGTATGCTGATGTACGCTATTGCGCCGTATCAGGAGGTTTCTGGTTATGAAGAACGGACAAAGGCAAAACTGGACGAGGGTGTCGAAGCCATTTTGAAAGAAATGCGTGAAGACTACACGTTCCACTCTTGGGGAACCGTAAACAGCGAGTCTGTTGCACAGGTCATTTGCGCATTGGCCTCTTGTGGCATTGACCCTTATTCTGACCCCCGTTTCGGGGACGGTGACCGCACGATCCTTACACAGTGGATGGATATGTTTTCCACGCCGGATGGTTTTAAGCATGTGCAGAGCGAATCTGCCAGCAACCTGCTGGCGACATACGAATCCTGTTATGCCTTACAGTGGTATCTTGGTTTCCTGGAGAACGATGAGGCGGGGCATCCGTACTATCTGTATTATCATCGATATGATTTCTCCACTGTGCTTTCTTCGGAAGCTAACATACTGGAATTCTCTATTGAGGGTCAGAAAGGTGTCTTCGGAGAGGAAAATGGTCAGAACACCATTTCTGTTACCTTGCCCAAGGGAATGCCCCTCCAGAATATAACGCCCGACTTCACGTTATCGGCAGGTGCAACCTTGGCAGCTCCGACGCTCCCCGTTACACTCGCTGAGGGTGCGGCCCAGCCGTTCACTGTGCTGGCGGAGGATGGCCAGACCAGAAAGACCTATTATGTCACGGTTACGCTTGGCGACGTAGATCCGGCAGGCGCAAAGCTTGATACTTCGACCATAGTCCTGCAAGACGCCAATCAGCGCAATCTTGATATTCTGGACAAGGCCGTCACAGTGAAAGAGGACGGCGAGGACATTTTGCTGACGGTCAGCAGCGGCATCGATGTGACAAAGCTGCGCGTTATCGCCAACATCTCGTATCGCGCAAGTGCCTCGCCTGTCTTGGATGGATCTGTGAATCTTGACCTCTCAGATTGGACGGAGTTTGTCATTACCTCTGGGGATGGCAAAAATCACACTGTTTATCGAATCAAGGTACAGGCGAAAACGGTAGCCTCCATCACGGCGTTTTCCCTGACGATCAATGGCAAGGTCTACGACGGAGACATTGACAACGTAAGGGGCACGATCTCTGTGACTGGTGTGGACGACAGTAATCTGACCACCACAAAGTTTGCGCCGGACATCACGCTGGGTGCAGGCACAACGGTGTGCAATCCCCTGTTTGGAACCGAACAGGACTTCTCCGCACCGGTCACCTATACGGTCGCAGGACGTGATGTAGAGAGCCGTACTTATACGGTTCGGGTAACGAACACTGCAGGCAGCTTGATCTCTGCCTCCGGAGAGACGCCAACACCGTCCAGCTCTGCCAGAATCGAGAAGTTCACGGTGCTGGGTGTAGACGGTGAGATCGATCACGCCGCTGGTACGATTGAGATTGTACTGCCTAACGGGACGGATGTAACTGCGGTAGTACCTGCGGTCACTGTACCTGCTGGTGCGGTGGTAAGCCCTGTGTCCGGTGAAGTGGTGAATCTGTCCACACCGCTTACCTATACCGTGAGGCTTGGCAGCGAGACACGATATTATGTTGTTCGTGTGGTGTATCAACGCAGCACCTCACAGCAGCTTTGGGACAAGGTCTCTGAAGATAATACGGTAACCGATCACCAGGAGAGCCGCAGCACACACCGGTTCTCGTAAACAGGATCAGACCGATGATGGAGAATATAATCACTATTAAATGAAGGTGGGAATTTAATGAAAAAAAGATTCATTCCCCTATTGGCACTTTTGCTGTCGCTATGCATTATTGTGCCTGTGTCTATCGCTCAAATAATGGCGGCAGGTGCAGTTCAGATCAAGGTTGTCGCCGAAGGCGGCATTGTAGAAATTTACGGTGTGAAGGTGGATAACGGCAAAAGCCATAGTGTTTTGTCAGCCCCAAATGAAGAAACGTCCATAATTGTTCCCATAAAGGCGACGCCCGATGAAGGTTATGTTTTTGGAAGCTGGTCTGTGGTTAATGGAACTATTGACAATGAAAAGAACGGAAACGCAAATTTAACTGTTAACGTTGGTACATCGCCTGTTACCCTTACTGCGAATTTTGTAAAGACCGTAGGCATCCAGGCGAAGAGCAGCAATGCGGGTGGTACAGTCACCGCAAGCGCGGAGAAGGCGGTACCCGGTGGGGCAGGTGTCACGCTGACAGCCGAGCCGACGGAAGGCTACCGGCTGGATGGTTGGACGGTCTCCTGCGCTGGTGCTGCTGATAGCGAGATAAACTCTATACGCTATATGCTCTACACCCTCACCAAAACAGGGAATACGGCGACCATAACCGTGAGCGATATGTATCCCGCACTCTTTGAAGCGCTGCCAGATCTGATCGTGACGGCGCACTTTGAGAAGGAAGACGCTGGGCACTTCGTCAGCTATGTCGGAGACACAGTGCAGAAGCCGCAATTCAAAGTTGGATCGAGCTACCCGATGGATGCGGCGAAGGTCACGGGCTGGTCTAATAATCCGGATGAAGAGCTCCTTGTAGAGTTTACCGGAAGAGAACAAGGCAAAAAGAGAAACGATCAGCTGATGATCTATACGACCGACTCTAAAAAGCAGAAGCTGATCTCAGAAGAAGTAGCAACGATCAAGTTTGACAGCGGCAATACAACTGAGATAACGACCGGAGTGCTGCAAGGTGTGCAGACTACATACGATGCCGATGCCTACAAGATCGGTTTCACGATGACCGACAAGAATGGAAAAGTGAAGCATGGTACCGTTTTGTTGAAGTTCAACGGTCGCGCACTGGTGGCGGCGGAGCATGGCACGGTGCAGTATGGCGAAAAGACATACAATGACGGCGATGTGATCACATTCGAGGTAGGCAAGGAAGTGACTATCTCCGCAGCAGCGGCAGACGGATACCGTCTGAAGGAGTGGGCCATTGAGGGCGTTACGCCCACGAGCACAGAGGGCGACTCCGTGACGTTCACCGTTCCTGATAAGTTCTTCTCTATCAAGCCGATCTTTGAGGAGGATGGGGATGCACCACAAGGCCCAGGCTGTGCCACAGTGGATGCAGAGCACGGCAAGCTGGTGTATAACGACAGGGAATACAAAAACGGCGGCGTGATTGTCTTTACTCCCGGCGAAACAGTGACTGTATTTGCCAGAGTAGACGAGGGCTATTATCTGGACAGATGGAACATTCTAGACGCAACTGTAGAAGGCGAAAATGTTTATGAGGATTCTGTGACATTCGTCGTTCCTGACGCAGCCTTCACTATTAAGCCCATCTTTGAAAGCAAGGAAGGAAAAGTAGCTCTGAATTTCCATGCCTACGACACAGGAAAGGAGGACGTTGATCGCCCCAACGCCTTTGGCGAAAATGGCTGGATGAGTGAACTCAGTTGTTATCCATTCCAGTTCTATACTTTTGATGCTCAAAATCTCACGATTGATGAAGCAATTGCAAAGAAGAACCGGGGTGAACTAGATGGTCTTTATAAAGCAGGCTACACTGGGTTACTGACAAAATGGCCGCTTTATATTGAACGGGGAACCGGCATACTTGTCGCGGCGAATACATATCCAGCGTTTCCTGCGGGCGTTGACAGCAATGCAACCTATATCTGCGAAGAGCTGACATCGACAGCTACAGATATGCTGGGAGGTCTGATTCGCTATGAGGATTCCCAGTACAGAATACAGAACAGCAGATTGTATATCGCTTTTATTGCGAACGAGGATGTCACCGTTAACGCAAAGTTCCACGAGCTTGGTTATTATTCGTTCAAAGCAGTATCCAGCGATGAAACCATGGGAACCGTAGAAGTCACTCCGGAATGCCTTGCGGGTGGAACGCAGCAAGAGGCAACGCGTGTGATTATGCGAGCGATACCGAAGACTGGCTACAGATTTAAGGAGTGGATCGAAGCTGATGGCAGCACATATCTGTCAGCAGAACAGAAAATGATTCCGTTAGCTCAATTTGCGTTTGGAACCAAGGAGGCATCCTTTACAGCTGTATTCGAGAAGAGTACAGATTCTCAGCCGCTGCCGATTCAAGCAACGTCCGACCCCGAAGGTAAGGCAACCATTGAGGTCAAAGCGAATGGAAAGGCTATTACCTCGGCAAAGGAGGGCACAGCTGTTGTTGCGTCCATTGCAAACGTGGATGAGTATTATGAATTCGACCACTGGGAAATCACAACAGCTACAGAGGCCGCAGTGTCGCTTATTCATGAGGAGGACTGCAGAAACAGTAGCGTTGAGTTTAATATGCCGTCTGTGACGGAGGGTGTCCGTATAAAGGCAGTCCTGAAGGAGCGATATGTAAGTCTCAACTGGGTGGTCATGAAGGGAAGCGGCGGCAATTATAAAGGCTATCCCGGTCTTGCAGACGTGGAAGTATCGGTAAATGGCTCGCCTGTAAGTAATTATACCAAGGTCAAAAAAGGCGATTTGATCAGCTTCTCTATCACCGTCAAGGAGCCTGACAAGTATGTGTTCGAGGAAGTCCGGAAGAACGTTTTCCGCACGGGGAGTTCTCGCATAGAGGAGACCTTTACAGAATACTCCGGCGCGTTTACACTTACAGAGTGGACTCAGATTAGTTTGTGGGTATGCTTGAATGACAAGACCGAGGAAACTGCCCGGCATGACATCGTGCTGACACAGGCGACAGGCGGTACGATCACATCTTCCAACTCGACTGCACAGCCGAACACGACCGTCACGCTGACCGCTGCTCCCGATAGCGGCTACACGCTGAAGAGCTGGATCGTGAAAGACGAACAGCAGAAGAGCATTGCTGTCACCGAAGATAAGACTAACAGCAATGTTGGTACTTTCACGATGCCTAAGAGCAATGTCACGGTAACGGCAGAGTTTGAGTCCACGTCGGAGATTACACCGACGATCACATCTGTCGCACTGCTGCAGGGTAAGGCCGGTAATAAACTGGCAACGGGCGTTCTGTCCGGCGACAAGTGGACGATCACCATTCCCGATACCGTGTCGGCAGAGACGGTTGAGCTGATCCCCGAAGGCACGTCCGGCCTGTTTCTGAAAATCGTGACGCCCACCGGCGTAACAGTAAAGCAGATGGACGGCGGCGGCAGCTGGGCAGGCGACTGGTCTAAGGGTGACATTGTGTGCTGGATGCCGGTAGGCGAAGAAGTTACTTTCCGGGTAATTGCAGGAACGGCCACCAAGGACTATACGATTAAGTTGGTCTATTCCGGTTCTCCGTTACTGTCCGATGGCTCCGCCACCCGCAGCAGCAAGACCGCCGCAACGGTGACGTTCACCTCCAATGTGGCAGGCACCTACTACTATAAGGTAGTGGATCACGATGCAGCGGCTCCCACGGTGGATGAAATCAAGAAATCTACCACCCATGGTACAGCCAGCGCGGGTGAGACGACCTTCACCATCAGCAATCTGACCGGGGATGCCCGTGATGTCTACATCGTGGTCGTGGCAGACAGCGGCGAGAGTGCACCCCTGAAGATCGGGATCCCCGCTTACGAACCAAATCCCGGTAAGTACACCATTACAGTGAACACCCCCAAGGGCGGTACCATCATCCCCAACCGCACCAGCGCCAATGAGGGCGATGAGATCATCGTTACCGTAACGCCCGATGATGGTTATCAGATGGTGGAAGGCTCTCTGACCTACACGCTGGCGATAGAAAACGGTAAGACGGTGAAGATCACCAACAACCGCTTTACCATGCCCGAAGGTAATGTGACCATCAGTTGTCAGTGGGAGACTGCAGCGACGACCTCCACGGGCATCACAGGCTTCTCCATCAACGGCGTGGCCGGTGCGGTGAACAACAGCACCAATACCATTACCATCACCATGCCCCGCGGCACGGACGTGACGAAGCTGGCTCCTGTCATTGCCACAAACGGCGTTAAATCCCTGACACCAGGTAGCGGCGAGACGGTGGACTTCACCAACTCCGTGACCTATACGGCCACTATGGAGGATGGAAGCACCAAGACCTATATCGTTACGGTCTATGTGAACAAGGGTACGCTGTCCGACCAGTTCTGGGATAAGATGACTGACTTCACGAATCAAGTCCCCTGGTGGGAGTACGCAAAGAATCAGCAGAGCACCAGCAGTTATCCTAAGTATTGGTAAATCCCCCTCTTTACCAAAGAAAGACGTCGGCAAATGCCGACGTCTTTCTCTTAAAGAATAGTCCAAATCCTTTCATACGCGCAAGCTTATCACCGATTGCACGATACCATCACCGGTCAGCTCGCTGGTTCGGTAAATCTTCTGGCAAAAAGGCTTTAAGCTGAAATTCATGCTAGATTGCCCCTTGTCCAGCAAAATACCTGTTACCGTAAAATGATGCGCGGCCTGCGCTGTCTGTAATTCCTGCCGACAGACATCGGACAACTCACATTCGCCATCCGTGATGAAAACAACATCAGCCTTTTCAAAGCCATCTGACTCCATCAGATGGATCGCTTCACGGATGGGGCGTTCAAAGTTGGTACCGCCGCCGAGGAATGTTTCCGCAGCAGTCAGTTTATCCTCCAGCGTGTATTCGTCCGGACGGAATATGTCCACCTGACAACTGCTGCTTCCGGCAAAATGGATCAGCGCAAAGCTCCTTCGGCGCTCTGCGGCGATCTCCAGCAGAGTCATGGCCACCGCCTTACCCCATGCCGCAGCTTCGCCTTTGGTAGAGTTGGATTCATCCAGACAGCAGATAATGTCGCCCATGCCCTTATAGATAGGTTCACGTCGGCGATACTGTTTGATCTGCTTTTGCTGATACTTCCGCAGGAACAGCGGAATAGTCTCCGGCGTGGCCAGCATAGCAAGCTCCGAGGTCAGCGCACGGGACAGATTATTACCCAACTCCAGAGAGTAGGTTTCACCCCGTCCATAGGCATAGCTATTTTTCTTGGCCTGCGCGAAGATCTCGCGGAAGCGTCCCAAATACTTGGAAATATCCTTTAGTGCCGTGCTTTGGCGTACCTTTTCCAGCAACGCAAGGTTTTCAGGTGTACGGCACATATTCATAGGCTCATCGCTCCATGCGCCGATGATGCTCTGTACCGCCTGTGCCCGTTCTGTGGCGGCCTGCACAGCGGCGGATACCGCCAGATCGACCGCTTCTTTTTGGCGCAGCATGGTCGTGTCCAGCATCTGAGATACAGCCTCCACCTGCCGCTGCTTGCTGTCCAGTCGATTGGCAGCGTTTATCAGCGCCTGCTTATCCGTCTCGGTCGGTTCTCCTGTAGCTTGGGCGTCAAGCAGCTTGGTGAGCTCCTCTGCCGCGGCATCACGCGCCGCTTCCAGCTTTTCGAGGGCATTCAGCGCACCTTTATCACCCCCCAGTTCAGACAACAGCCCGTCCAGATTTTCGGCAGCCCGACTGGTGAACTCTACCGCCGCTTCATAAGCGGGTAGGCTACGGCCCTCGCAGATATTCTTCAGCGTGGGATAGTCGTCCTGTTGAGAGATGTGGTCGAGGAGGGGTGCGTTGAATTTCTGCGCCGCAGCGGTGAGCATATTCGCATCGTTCCTGCGCGGGGTCAGCGAATACAAGGATTGAAACACATCGCGGGAGAGTGCGGGAAAAGATTTGAGCTTCTGCACCGCGGCGTTCTCTGTCAGATCCATTTCTGTATCATCCTCGCGCAGCTCAGCGTATATACTGTCTTCCAGTTTGCTGGAGCGCATCACCCTGTCGGTTTTCTGTGCCGGTTTGCTCCGAAGTGCCGCAAGCTCCGCAATAGGGGAGCGCAGTACATCCGCTATTGTCCGAAAGGCCTTTCGTCTATTGGTATTCATAAAGCATCTCCTTATCCGCAAGGGGAAGGCGCGAGCCTTCCCCTTGCTATTTCATCACCCTACAGGATCAGAACGGCAGATCTTTGCCGGAACTGCCCACAGCGGACGGGAAATCATCCAGCGGCGGGAAATCCTTAAAGGCGTCTGCCTCACCGTGCCCAGACGATCCTTCGGCCTGCGCCGGCCGGGAATCGCCGAAGTAGACATTATCGGCGTTGATCTCCGCGCTGCGGCGCTTGTTGCCCTCCTTATCCTGCCACTCGCGGATCTGGAGCCGTCCCTCTACCACGACCATGCTGCCTTTGGTAAAATACTTGCTGACAAATTCTCCGGTGGCGCGCCATGCCACCACATCAAAGAAGTCGGTTTCCTTTTCTCCGGACTGCGATTTGAAATCGCGGTCGCAGGCGATAGAGAAGCTGCATACCGGTGTACCGCTGCCGGTGCGGCGCAGCTCAGGATCATGGGTCAAGCGACCCATCACAATGATTTTGTTCAACATAAATCGTTCCTCCAAAAATGTAGTTATTGCAGAGCAGCCATCTGCTCCAGCGGGATGTAGGTGAAATTCACCGCGTTGTGGGCGGTCATGCTGATGGTCTCCAAATCGTTCAGGAGCTTATTCACCATGTCCTTTTCACTGTCGGACTGTGCGGCGGCACATAGCTCCTGCTGCCGCTTATACAGCTGGAGCAGTTCACCACGCAGCTTCAGCAGTGCCTTGCTGCCAGCCTTGGGATTGCCGCCATCCACAACAACGGTGTTGAAATCCTCCTGCGCCTCCACCGCCATGGCAAGGATACTGTTTACCTTATCCTGCAAGGGATTGACGCACAGGCGGGTCAGTGTGTTTTCTACCGTGGGTCGGTCGCTGGGTGCCTGCCAGAGATAGCACTTGAGGATCAGCAGGTCTTGAGACTCCACCTTGTCGTGCCCTTCCAGCCATGCCTTGGCCTGCACCAGAGGGTAGTAGTTGAGATATTTACGGTCTGACACCTCGATCCCACTGTTCCGCAGTTCACAAAGTACATCGTCAGCCAGTTCGTTGATGGCATCCGGCACATGGATAGTGGCCACCTCCTGCTGCATGGCATATAACTCGGACAGCGAGATCGTGGCATTTACCGATCCATCGCCGCCGTTTTGCTTGCTCTTGAGGACGGACAGACGCTTATCGCGGTCAGCAATGTCCTCTGTCACCACTTTGATCTGCAAACGATCATACAGCGGCGCAAGGATCTGTTCCTGCGGATCGGTAAAATTGGGTATCTCATTGGAAGCAGCAAAGAAGGAAATTGCCGGAATGGGATAGGTGCGCCCCTCGTTGGTGTATTTGCGCTCGTTGAGTGCTGTCAGCAGAGAGTTCAGCACGCCATCATTGGCCTTGAATATCTCATCCAGAAACACGATGTCCGCCTCCGGTATTTTGCCGGCGGTTTGTACCACAGGCTCATTCTGATGCAGCGCGGCCACGGCCTTTCGGTAGCTGAGCAGCTTATCTGTCGCCTTTTCCAGCATGGTAAAGCTGTCCGGCGTATCTTTTCTCGCGCCGAGACCGTCCACCACACATTGAAGATCTCGGCGCAGATTCTTATGCATGTCATCATCCTGCAGCACAGCATCCGGCACGCTGCCGGGTATCAGGCTGGACAGGTCGATGCGGCCAAAAAGCTGATCTTCATCGGTCTGCTTGGAAAGCAGCCGTTCAAACTGCCGCGCCCCGGTGATCCGTTGGCGGAACAGGTTGATGGACAGGCTCTTGGCCTGACCGGGCTTGCCGAGGATGAACAGGTTGTTTCGCGTCAGCAACGCAATGGCGATCAGCTCAACCAGCTCTTCACGCTCCGCCACTTGACTGTTGACGTCCTGCATCACGGCCAGCATTTTATCTCGCAGTGTCATACGCTCCACCCTCCTTACGCGGCCGCCAGTGCTTCATCCTGGCGGTACAGATCCGGTGCATCAAGGGAGATGAACTCCTTCCCGCAGAAGTCTGCGGGCGCGTGGGTAATGCCGTACAGCCTGCGGGGCGTTTTGCAGCTGAGCAGTTCATACTTGAGCTGTGCCAGAATGTGGATACGCAGCACACCCTTATCCGGGTCAAAGGTCTCCACCGCCCGAATGAGCCGCAGCGCCAGCTGCTGGTACACTTCCTCGTAGTCCAGACGGGCAGCGCGGATCAGCGCGTGATTTTTTCGCATCACGCTGTCGATGCACCAGAGGTGTTCTTCCACGATACGGTTTCTCTCAAGAATGGAGTAAGTATTTTTCATGGTCGTGTCCTTTCGCATCTTCGCTGATGGGTTCCCACAAGCGGCAGCAGTCCTTGGCCCAGTCCTCCATCAGCATCGTATGTGTGTATTCTTTCGAGTTATAGACGGGGTTCCTGCAATGCTGCCGCCGTTTTGCTTTCGGGGCAGGACTGCTTACATCCGTCGCATAAAACGCATAGGTGCAGGTATCACAGCTTTTCTTGATTTCGTTCAAATAACGTCCTCCTTTTCTTCGTTGCTTCCGCGGCACAGATCAATAAGCTTCTGGCACTGGTGCATCTCAAAACCGCCGATATGCGCTTTCCGTTCAGGAAGGTGCATTTTCTTTGCCAGCCAGCGATACGCCTGTGTCCGGCTCATGCCGCGCTCCATCCAATAGGCGTCGAAAACCTGATGGGTTTCGATGCGCTTGAGACGCAGCACCTCATTGGCCAGATCACCAAGAGGGCGAACCGTCCCCTTGTGACAACCTACTCTGGCATTGCAGTTCTGACATTGATACAGCTTTTCGCCTTTCAGACCCAGCCGCACGGCAGAATCGCCGTAGACGCTTTCTGCCGGCACAAGGTGGACAATACCGCCGCAGTATCGGCAAATATGGGGTATCTCCAATCGCACGCCCCCTTACGCAGCCTTTGCGGCTTTTTTGCGGGTCGGCTTTGCCTTCGACGCGGTCATGCGGAGCTGCGTCTGCATATAGAACGCATCCTCCGTGGAGAGCGTCAGCATTCCCGTCTGGGCGATGCCCAGCGTAACGGTGCCGCGCAGTGCCCGCAGGCAGCGTGCCAGCCGATCCACCGCAAAGCAGTAGTCACCGGCAGGCTGTCCCGTCAGGGGAATGACCGTCAACGCCGCGTTAGAGGAACCGGCCTCGCCGGAGCAATGAAGGGTCAGCCGATCCCCGTCAAAGTGCAGGATCGTCCTGTTGTCCATACACGCGGCAGTGGCCGCCTGCAATGTGCGGCGCAGTTCCTCGGAATCGCTCAGCACCGTAAATGTGTTTTGTGTCCCCGCAATGAGACTGTCTGTGTCCACATAGCTGCCGTGCATGAGCCGTGCAGCAAACTGAAAATCTTCTTTCACAAAGACGAGCTGCCTGTCAGCCATGCCAACGGAAAATGTGTCCTTTTCCTCACAGAGCTGGGCCAGCTTCTCCAGGTTGGCAGCGGGGATAAGAAACGTCTGATCTCCGGTACATTGCTTATCTCCCTTTGCGGAAACAATGCAAACGCCATCGCTGCCAACGGCACGCAGGCCATCAGAGGTCAGGCGAAGGTTTACACAGCGCAGCAGGGGCATATTGCTGTTGTTCGGGTCTGTGGCAAACGCCGCACGGCGTACCATGGACGGTACACCGCTGAGCTTCACCATGCCTTCGGGAATGGGGATATTCATGCGTGGGAAGCCCTTGCCGCTGGTTACCGGCACCTGATAGTACGCATGGTCACTGGATAGTGCCAGCGTATCCTTGTCCCCCTTACAGCACTCCACCGTATTCCCCGGAAGATTGGCGAGCATGGCGGAGAGCAGCTTGGCATCAATGGCGAATGTGGTATCACCGCCTTCATAGGCCAGCAACGGTACGTCCTGCCGCAGCGTCACCTCCATATTAGTGGCGGTCATGTGCAGGCAGCGCGTCCCTGTGTCGATCTCCAGCAGCGCGCACTTCAGCACCTCTAACGGTGATGCGGACGGTGCCAACTGTGCGGCACGCTTGGCGGCAGTCAGAAAC